>JGI24703J35330_11748721_pt1 | contig 28917 bp, 28 predicted proteins | sample TergutNt197P1_FD_35330 | JGI IMG/M metagenome (IMG submission 35330)
CTACGAAGCCATTTGGTTGCGGGAGTAGGATTTGAACCTACGACCTTCGGGTTATGAGCCCGACGAGCTACCAACTGCTCCATCCCGCGATATTATTTATTAGTTTGTTCTGTTTCTTTAGCGTTATGCAAAAAATAAATGGTGGACCCTGCAGGACTCGAACCTGCGACCGATCGGTTATGAGCCGATAGCTCTAACCAGCTGAGCTAAGGGTCCGTTTCGTGATTATGATACCTTGAGCAAACCCATTTGCATGTTAAACACAACTAATTACCTTCGCTCGAACAAGTATTATATCACATCTCCATTAAGAAAGCGACCCCCTTTTCGTAATTTCTTTAATTTATTTGCATTCAAATTATATCTCTTTCTATAATATATGAGGAATCGTAAATTAGAATCATTTGCCATCTTTTGAAAAACATTTGTTAGAAGCATACCGTTTCAGACTAAAAAATCATGCCTAAAGCTTACATTAAAGAGCAAAATCTGTTATAATACTTAATAACTAATTTTAGGAGGCTATAAATTATGGAACAATTGTTAGAAAAATATGCAGCACTTGCTGTTAACATTGGTGTTAATATCCAAAAAGGACAAACATTATTAATACGATCGTCAATATCCTCAGCAGCTTTTGTTCGCCTGGTTGTTAAAAAAGCGTATGAAACTGGTGCAAAAGATGTCAATATTTTATGGGCAGACGACGCCGTTGCTCGTATTAGATATGAACTCGCACCGGATGAAACTTTTGAAGAATTCCCTGAATTCTATGTGAAGGCTCATGATGATGCGGTTGAAAAAAACTATGCAATCCTCTCTGTTGTCTCTGTTGATCCTGATCTTTTGAGTGGTATTCCGACTGAGCGTATCGCGATGGCAAACAAAACTGCTGGAATGGCTATGGATGGTTTTCGTCAAGCTTTGCAGGCAGATAAAATAAGCTGGTCTATTGTTGCTGTTCCTTCCGACGCTTGGGCAGCTAAAGTATTCCCTGATTTAGCATCAACTAATGAACAAGTAGAGGCTTTATGGCAAGCTATTTTCTCCGCAACCCGCGCAAACTTAGATGACCCTGTTGCCGCTTGGAAAGCTCATATTGCTAATTTGGTTCAAAAAGCAGACTTCCTTAACAATCATAAGTTTCACGCTATTCATCTTCAAGCAACTGGAACAGATCTCACTATCGAACTTCCGAAAAAACACATTTGGTGTGCCGCAGAAAGTATTAATGCCGCGGGTGCAACCTTTACAGCTAACATTCCGACTGAAGAAGTATTTACTATGCCTTTAAAAACTGGAGTTAATGGAGTGGTAACTAGCACTAAGCCTTTGAGTTATGGTGGCAATTTAATTGAGAACTTTTCTTTTACATTTAAAGATGGAGCAATCATTGATTTTTCTGCTGAAAAAGGCTACGACACACTTAAAACACTTATTGATACCGATGAAGGTTCAAAGTATCTAGGAGAATTAGCATTAGTTCCACACTCTTCACCGATTTCTACTTCGAATATAACATTTTATAATACACTGTTTGATGAAAATGCCTCTATCCATTTAGCAATCGGCAGTGCTTATGCATTTAACTTGATTGGTGGAAAAGAAATGACACGCGAAGAATTAATGTCTGAAGGAGCTAATCAAAGCATTACGCATGTAGATTTTATGATTGGTTGCTCCGATATGAATATTGATGCCATTGCAACAGATGGTTCAAAAACTGCGATCTTCCGCGACGGCGAATGGGTTATCTAGAATTAAATTATATAGTTTAAAGCGAGTCCTAAAAATAGGGCTCGCTTTTAATCATTTCATCAAGTTACTATTGAATTTTCCACTTATGTGGTGGGGTTGTTCTGATAAATTAATATTTTGGATTATTTATTTCTTGCCACCTAAACCTTGAATAATTAACATTACAACGACAATCAGCAAGATTATTACTCCTATTGTTCCCAGTAAACTAGTCTGCATTATAGAGTCTCTCCTTAATTAGATTTTCATATTCTTTTTCAATCTGGTGATCAAAAGCCTTTATTTGTGCAATTCGCTTATTTTTCTGTTGATAAAACAGAATTATAAGCGCAAATATAATCGAAAAGCCAATAATAATCCAGACTCGCGTATTAAGTGGGGTTGATGTGTCAACAATTTCTTCTGCCATTCCCGGAATATATTCTACTCTCTCGCCGCGAACTAGCCAACGATGTGTATTAACACCATAGGGTGTGCATGTAACGAGTGTGATCAAATCACGATCTTCATATGTTACTAGCACATCTATCTCATCAGGAAGTACTTCTGTTATGAAATCAACTTGATAAGCGAGTCGCTGACCTAAAACTTCCACAAAGAAGTAGTCTCCAATTTCAAGTTCAACTAGTCTAGTAAATAGCCTCATTCGCACCAAACCCGTATGAGCTGTAATAATAGCATGATTTCCATATCCGCCGATTGGAAATGGCGTGTTTTCCATATGCCCTGCACCTCTAGCAAGAACATCATCAGAGGTGCCGTGACGAATAGGGATATTTACATCGATGCTTGGAATTTCGACTCTTCCCATTATTCGATCAAAATTTAATATTGAGTAATACTCCGCTGATCTTACAGAGCCACTTCCTGGAACAAAGGGGTCTTGGATGTGAATACCAGTTAATCCTGCATTGAAAACTCGGGCTCGTTCTAATTCATATTCGATTTCTGCTGCTGCCATAATGGCGACCATTTCATTATATTCTTGACGCATCGCTTCTAGCTGATTGCTGTGATACCAGTTAGAAATATCAGGAAAGATCAAAACGCCTACTCCCAATATGAGTAAGATAACCATAATCGCATTTTGCATCCGCCTGCTTAATTTAAACTTTTTCTTCCTAAGAGCCATTATTTATCACCAAATATTTCCTTGTATTCTCGCTCGTATTTTCGATCTAATGCTTTTTCGCTCTGCTGTTTTTTACGCTTTTTCATTAACTTTACCAAGAAAATAATCCCGAAGAAAACTAGCATTCCGATGACAGCTAAGTGTCTCACTTCGATCCAGCCAATCACCTCTTCGATCTCTTCAATTAATTCTTCGTTGTATTCGATCCGCTCCCCTAAAACTAGCAAGCGATGGGTATTCTGAGCATAAGGGTAACAGGTAACTAGCGTTATTAAATCGCGGTCTTCGTAAAGCTGAAGGCTGTCTATTTGATCCGGTAAAACAATATTTCTATCTACAACCTCATAGAGCAGCCGCTGATCTCCAACAGTGATGATGAAAATCTCTCCAACCGGAAGGTGTTCTAGATCGGTAAAAAGACGCATGCTGACTAAGCCTGTGTGAGCTGTCAAAATAGAATGATTCCCATATCCGCCTATTGGCAAAGACGTATGCGGCATATGTCCAACACCACGATCTAAAACTGATGATGAGGATCCATGAAAAATCGGCAAATCTACCCGGATTGCTGGAATTTCAATGCGCGCCATCATCCGATTACTATGATTGAAATTCAGTAAACTGTAGTATTCATCAGTGCCAACTGTGTCATTAGGTCCTTCTCCCCATGGATCATTCACCTGAATATCAGTAATTCCCTCATTGAAAATGCGAGCACGCTCAAATTGTCCCTCAATCTCTGCTGCCGCCATAATAGCGATATTGGCATTGTATTCTTGGAAAAACCCCACATGTTGTTGGCTTTCATACCAATTCATAAAATCTGGATATAGCAAAACACCGACTCCGCCTAAAAGCAGAATAATCATCAATATTGCTCTAATTGCTTTTTTCATCAACATCATTCCTTATGGGAAAGTACTAATATTGTAGCACAAATTCAGAAAAAAAGCAAGATTCCGACAATCTTGCTACTTTTAAAGCCCCATTTCAACACTCGAGCAAGGAATCCATCTGAGGTTTGGATAATATTATCTCAGAATTTGTTTTCTGTTAAATCAGGGTATCCATATTTCTTTTTCTTTTGACGTAGCTTATGTTGGAGGTAATCTAGCGTAGCAGGTGTTAATTTGTTAAGCTTTGGATAATCAGGCATCCTGTTTATTTCTGGTAATTTGATGCCATTTTCAGTGAATGCGACATCAAATCCCATATATTCTATTTCTGGTAAAGACTCGGCAATATTTAATATTTTATCACAGACATTCTTCCAATCTGGTAGATGTCCTTCTAGCGTAACACCAGTATCTGGGTGCTCACTGCAATTTGTTGTTGTGGTTTCATTTATCACTCGAATTGCATGACAGAAATGTCCTGTAGTTATATCCAAATCAACACTAATTCCGCCCGCACCAATATTATCCACTCCCCCTGTTGCTTTTGTCCCAAAGCGCATATAACCATTGCCGATATGAGCATTTTTGCCATCTTTTTTGAATACTGTCATTCGGGCGGTGTTAACGGAACCAGAATAGATATTTGAAATATCTGGATGTTGTACGATGAATTCGGTGATAAGATACTGGTTGTTGATATCGTCCAAGAGCTTGATTACTTCTTCTTTACTGACCTCTTTCACATTTAAAAAGTATTTCTCATCTTGATAGCTGAACCTAAAAAAACCTAAACCATGAGTACCTTCATCAGGTTTTAATGCCAAAATTCCTTTTTCTCTTACTAGTCGGAAAATATCTTCGTAAGTCGGCAAAAAGCCGTCTGGACAATCCATCAAACGAATGATTCGGTTTTTCTCGTTTTTAAAAGTGACAAGATAGTAATATGCAGGCAAACATTCGTTGAAATTTCTTAAAATATACTTGATTGTTACTTTGTCTTCAAACCATTTTCGGTATTTGTTATTAACCTGTCCTAAGTAGGAGTACTCGAAATCGGAAATAAATTCGAATTGATTATCTTCATTAATCGCGTATTGGCTAATTCGAGAAGGAAAAAATCCTCTATCACTTGCCCAAGTCTCGGCAGTGATTTGTGCATCGAAATCTGGGATGGGATCTATAATAAGTGGCTGTGTTCTGAATGGATAGTATCCCTTTGGATAGTATTTTTCAACATACACTCTTCTTTCATTTCTTTTTTGCTGTCTCTGCGTGTGAAAAGCCTGTGCAATCTCTGAAAGATTAGCTTTCTTATCTTGAAATCGATCAAATAAATAGTCGCTTATTTCTGTACAAAAACCTTGATCACACAGTGGAAACTCTGGATTAGAATCCATTCTTACAATTTTAAAACCATCTTCTGTTTCAACCATATCAATAGAGAAAAATTCTAGTTGTGGTGTGTATTTACTAAGAGATATAACTGCTTTTTCTATCTTTGCGATCTGATGAACACTCCCTTTTCTCCAAATCGGTCTTGCTTGTGACTCATCTACTATAAAGACATTGGCAATTTTCGAATTGTCGCCTTCTGTATTTAGCAAATAAAGACGGTAAATCTCCTTTTCATTAATATCGGTTTGCTCCACTAGCATATTAACATCAGTTTGCCAATTGTCAGTAATCATCGCATCATCAAAGATGAGTGACTTGATTTCATCGCAACTTTTCTCTTCATTATTTAAATAGAATTTTCCTTGTGAATGATGAATTTTTTTTCTTTTTTTCGTGGTATTATCCATCAGAAATACTGGCTTTTCTTTGATCAGATTAAACATGCCTTCAAAATTTTCTTCATGTTGATCAGAAATGATTCGCCATCCATCTTCTCGTTTATAAAGGTGGTAATGCAATGTTTCAAAAAGATATTTGAATGGTTGATAAATTTTTCGCGCAGTTATTTTATCATCCAACCATTTTCCATATTTTTCATTCATTGGTAAAAGGTACTCATACTGCTCAATTGTTATTCTTTCCATACTTTTCCCTCTTTTCAATTTTCAATTGCCGATTACGAGCTTACTTGTGGTATGACTCATTTCCGTTTATTTTAAATGCCCGATACACCTGTTCTAGCAGCATTAACTTAAATAGCTGGTGCGGAAATGTCATTTTCGAAAAACTTAGTTTCAAATCTGCCCGTTTTTTGACCTCATCACTTAGCCCTACTGATCCCCCAATGATAAAAACAATATGACTTTGCCCGTAAGTACTAATCTCTTTCATTTTATGCGCTAATCCTTTTGAGGAAAGTTGCGTCCCGTCAATATCCATTACCACTAAATACGCTGAATCTGGTAATCTACTCAAAATCACGCCGCCTTCTTTCATTCGCACAAGTTCTAATTCCTTTTCTGACGACCTCTCAGAAAGTGGTTCGTCCTTGACTTCTATCAACGTTAACTTGCAAAATCTACTAAGTCTCTTTTTAAATTCCTCAATACCTAACTGCAAGTATTTATCCTTTACTTTTCCCACAGAAATAATTGTCACCTTTATTCCCATGTTGTTTTCACTTCGCTTCCCAACAACTGATACTTAGCGACTTCCATACATTCATGGCAAGCCATTTTAGCATCTTTTACTTCATTCATTACTGGCATTTCCTCGAAATCATCTAAAAATACTTCTAGTAGTTCTTCTATATGCAATTCACAACTGTATATTTTTTTATCCATGATCAATTCCCACCTTCTTTCGAAAAGACTTACTATTACTTGTCACAACAATCATTATTAGTGCCCCTGAAACAATTAATCCTGCAATAGGATATGGAGCTGCTAATGTCGAACTCCCCGCTATCCATTCCAAAGCTTGTACGATAAATGGCATTAAAACAATTCCGATATGAGCACATAAAAGCACACACGCTGTTGATAAACGCTGTTGTTTTCCAGTGGTTAATTTTGAAATTGCGTTAATAATCACTGGAACAATCCATCCTAAGACAAAAGCGCTCAATAGAAAGCCGACAACTAACAGTCCGAAATTTCCATTTGAAAAGCCGATCATAAACTGAGATGTTATCAAGAACAAAACGCCTATGTATAAAACTTTTTTTCCAAATGTTGCATTCAACTTTCCAAAGAAGCTAGCCGCTAATATCCCAAGGAGTGGCTTAATCCCTACCCAAAAACTAGCATTATACCCATCTCCTCTGATTTCGGTCGCTAATGCAGGAAATCTAATTGCAATCATCGAACTAGATATCGCAACAATCCCTACAAATAAAGCCAGCGGAAAGACAATCAGAGGAATTTTTACATTACTGCCTTCTGTACTACCCTGGTTATTGCCGTTGGCATCAACTTCCGGTATTTTCCACATAACCAGTGCAGCAATTACAAAAAATATTCCATTTGTAGCAAAGCTAAAACGCCATCCGAATACAACTAAAGCACCCATTATCAATGTCAATAATGACTGCCCCAACATTTCCACTGCACTCCGATATCCGATTAAAGTGGCACGCTCTTTTTCAGAAAATAGAATGCTAATGTAACTAACAGATGGTGTGAAAAGTAGCCCCTTACCAATACCAAATATAAATCGACTAATCAAAAAATAGCTGTAATTGGTGTCGTTAAAAAGCGGCATAATCCCTCCTATTCCTGAAATCAAAAGACCAGCAATTACTGTTTTTTTCATTCCAAGCTTCCCTATTACAAAATCACATAAGACCACAAAAATCAAAGTTGTAATACTTGGTACTGTTACAAGCAATTCACTCTGTTTTTGGGTTATTTCTAAAGTATCTCTGATTTCTGGTAAAATACCAACTGCTGCTGTTGCAGTTAACAAGATAAAAGAAATCGATAAAACGACGAATTTCAACATGAAATTTGATTTTTGCATAAGATTTATCACCTAATTAACTAAATTTCAACTACACGAGACGGTCGTAGTGGATATGTCATATGTATACTCAGCCTAGTTGTGTCAACGCGGCGTTCTTTTAATACACCTTTCATGGTCATTAACGCTAGGTCTGGCAGATTAGCTTCTTGGCTAATATGAGAGAGAAAGACATGTCTCGTTTTCTCTGTCATTAATTTGCTAAATACATAAGCGCCATCCTCATTAGACAAATGTCCATAATCACTAAGAATTCGCTGCTTAAGTGGCCAAGGTCGATCCGACATGTGCAGCATTTCTACATTATGATTAAGCTCCATGATGTAAAGATCTGCTCCTTTAACAAATTCCATCACTTTTCGTGACACATAGCCTGTATCAGTTAATAAAACAGCCTTTTTTTCATTAACTTCAATAATATAACCAACTGGATCAACTGCATCATGAGATAGTGAGAATGGTGTTACTTGAAATCCAGAGATTTCTAAGGTTTGGTATTTCTCAACATTTGCTACTGGAATATCTGTATCTTTTAAAATTCCCTTTTCATAAATAGCATCTGTTGTTCCTTTTGTTGCCCATACCTGTAAACCTAACTTTCTTGAAACTACACCTACCCCTTTTATGTGATCGGCATGTTCATGAGTCACAAGCATATTTTTGATCTTACTTGGATCTAAATCAGTAAGTGAAATCAATTCTTCAAATTTTTTATAGCTGATTCCGCAATCAATTAATAATGAATCATTATCACTTTCAATCACAACTGCATTCCCAATACTCCCGCTTGTTAATAAACAAACTTTCACCTTTAAACACCTAATTTCTAATTACTAATCCCCGAAAATGTAATGCATTATAAATGCATTGCGAAAACCAACCTCAAATGGGTTGGAATTCTTTATTTTATAACTTCTAATCCACCCATATAGCCACGTAGTACTTCTGGAATCGTAATAGTCCCATCTTCATTTTGATAATTCTCCATGATAGCAGCCATTGTGCGTTCAATTGCCAATCCTGAACCATTTAGTGTGTGAACAAACTCTGCTTTCCCTTTAGCTTCGCGACGGAATTTAATATTAGCACGTCGTGCTTGGAAATCTTCGAAATTACTGCAAGAAGAGATTTCTTTATATGCTTGGTAAGATGGCAACCAAACTTCGATATCATAAGTTTTAGCTGATGAAAAACCAACATCTCCCGTACACAATTCAATCACGCGATATGGTAATTCTAATAATTGTAATACCTTCTCGGCACTTCTCAATAATTCTTCCAACTCATCATAAGATGTTTCTGGAACAACAAATTTAACTAACTCAACCTTATTAAATTGATGCTGTCTGATGATTCCTCTTGTGTCACGACCTGCTGAACCAACTTCCGATCTAAAACACGGACTATAGGCCGTATAGTATATTGGGAGTTGTTTAACTTCTAAAATTTCATCTGCGTATAAATTTGTAACTGGAACTTCTGCAGTCGGCACTAGAAAATAGTCCTCATTTTCGAGTTTAAATGCATCTTCTTCAAATTTAGGAAGCTGACCTGTTCCAGTCATGCTTTTGCGATTGACTATAAATGGAGGCAAAATCTCGTCGTACCCGTGTTCTGTAGTATGTAAATCCAACATAAAACTAACTAAAGCACGTTCCAATCTTGCACTTTCTCGCTTATGAACCACAAATCGACTTCCTGTTATCTTAGCTGCACGCTCAAAATCGATGATATCCAAGTCTGTCGCTAAGTCCCAATGTGCTTTTGCCTCAAAAGTGAATTCACGGGGTTGTCCCCATTTTTTTACTTCTACATTATCATCTTCGTCTTTACCAAACGGAATTGTTCCACGTGGAACATTTGGCGTCCCTAATAGTATTTCACGGATTTTTTCATCAATGATGCGTAGTTTGTCATCAATTACCTTGATATCTCCACCGATACCATCAATTTCAGCCATTAGTTCTGTAGTGTCTCTTTTCTCTCTTTTATACTCACCAATTTTCTTAGAAAAATCGTTACGCTTAGATTTTAGTGCTTCAACTTCAAGAATTAATTTTTTACGCTCCTTATCTAGTTCTACGGTTTCGTTCAAATATGAAAATTTTTCACCTCTTGTCTCTAATGCTTTAATAACTTCTTCAGTGTTTTCCACAATACGTTTTAAATCTAACATGCTGATTCCTCCTCTGTTCATTTCTGTTCTTTCCACATACATTTTAAATCTTGATAATAAGCTTACTGATTTCAAAATCCTCTTTCACAAATCTTTCGCTATATTTAACCGATCCGTTCAAGTACTTTCAGCATTAATATCTCTTTATTTTAGAAAACTAATGTTCCACGTGGAACATTAGCTCGCTTCTACTCTTCAATTGCTATTTCTATTTCAGTTGGTTCAAGAGTATCATTATTATCTACCACCACTTCAGATTGACTATCTTCATCTTCTTTTTCAGTCAAAGAAATACTAGTAATTGACTGTCCTTCCACAACCTTCATAACCTTCACACCTTGCGTTGATCGTCCAGAAGTAGATATTTGATCTACTGACGTTCTAATAATCACACCATTATTAGTTATGATCAGTAAATCTTCATCACCATTAACAGTTTTCATGCCTACAAGCGTACCTGTTTTTTCTGTCATATTTATCGTTTTAACACCTTTTGTGCCACGACCTGATTTGCGATACTCTTCAATAGGAGTTTGTTTTCCGAGTCCATTTTCAGAAATCACAAGGACTTTCTGCCCCTCTTCTACAATCTCCATATTGATTGCAACTTCATTCTCGCTCAGTTTAATCCCACGCACACCTGCAGCGGTACGACCCATTTGTCTAATTTGTTGCTCATCAAACCAAACAAGATTTCCTCCACTTGATGCAATAACAATTTCATTATTACCAGTTGTTTTTCTAACAGATAAAAGTTCATCTTCATCTCGTATTCCTAATGCGATTTTTCCATTTCGGTTAATACGAGCAAATTCTGACAAGCTTGTTCGTTTCACAACACCATGCTTGGTTGCAAAGAATAAAAATTCATCTTCTTTGAATTCAGAAACTGAAATAACAGCACTGATAACTTCATCAGAAGCTAAATCGATCAGATTGACGATCGGTATCCCTTTAGCAGTGCGTGATGCCTCAGGAATTGTGTATGCTTTTTTCACATACACTTTTCCAATATTTGTGAAGTATAATAAATAATCATGGGTCGAAGTCGTTAATAGTCTTCTAACAAAGTCATCATCATTGGTTCCCATAGCTTGAATACCACGACCACCACGATTTTGCTGACGGTATGTATTAGTAGGTTGACGTTTCACGTAGCCTTTGTCAGTAATGGTAATAATCACTTGTTCACGAGGAATTAAATCTTCATCTTCAATATCAAAATCACCACTAATTGTGATTTCAGTTTTACGAGCATCTGCATGCTTTTCTTTAATTTCAATCAAATCTGTACGGATAATAGTATAAACTCTCTCTTCATTTGCAAGAATGTCTTTCAAATCAGCAATTAGTATAACTAATTCATTGTACTCTGCTTCAACCCTATCACGTTGTAAACCAGTTAGGCGACGTAATTGCATATCAAGAATGGCCTTACCTTGAATTTCAGTTAATCCAAATTCTGACATCATCGCATTAAGTGCAAGCTCATCAGTCTGGGATCCTCTAATAATCGTGATAATACGATCGATATTATCTAAAGCAATACGATAACCCTCTAAAATATGAGCTCGTGCTTCAGCTCTTCGAAGTTCAAATTTCGTTTTACGAGTTACAACTTCGAATTGATGTGCTACATAATGAGATAGTATCTGCTTTAAGTTTAAGATTTGTGGACGCTTGCCTACCAACGCAAGCATGTTGATACTAAAAGATATCTGCAGTTGTGTTTGTTTGAACAATTGATTCAACATCACACCTGCGTTAACATCTCGGCGCAACTCAATAACAATTCGTGTTCCTTCTCGATTCGATTCGTTACGAATATCAGTAATGCCATCTAAGCGTTTTTGTTTGACTAATTCAGCCATTTTTTCAATCAAAACTTCTCGATTTACTTGATAAGGTATTTCGTTAACAATGATACGTGATTTTCCATTCCCATCATCTACAATTTGCGCTTTAGATCTAATGATAAATTTTCCTTTTCCAGTCTCATACGCATCTTTTATTCCTTTCGTTCCAAGGATAGTTGCACCAGTCGGTAAGTCAGGACCTTTTATATATTCCATTAATTCAGAAATGTCAATATCACGGTTGTCGATGTAAGCAACGCATCCATCAATGACTTCACCCAAATTATGAGGTGCAATATTTGTTGCCATACCTACAGCAATTCCTGTAGCACCATTAACTAAAAGATTAGGAAATTTTGCTGGTAAAACAGATGGTTCCGTCTCTTCTTCATCAAAGTTAGGAACGAAATCAACAGTATCTTTGTTGATATCTTTTACCATTTCCATTGCGAGTTTAGACATTCTAGCTTCTGTATAACGCATCGCCGCTGGCGCATCTCCATCAACTGAACCGAAGTTACCATGACCATCAACCAATGGAGCACGATAGCTAAAGTCTTGAGCCATTCGTACCATAGCATCATAAACAGAAGAATCACCATGTGGATGATACTTTGCAATAACATCCCCGATGATACGGGCAGATTTTTTATAAGGCTTGTCGCTATGCATTCCTAAATCGTTCATAGAATATAATATACGTCGGTGGACAGGCTTTAACCCATCTCGGACATCTGGTAATGCACGAGCTGCAATAACACTCATGGAATAATCGATGAATGATTGCTTCATTTCACTAACCAAACTTTTAGGTTTTATTTGGTCTGTACTCATTTTTTCCACTTCCTTCTTTATCCAACCAATTCAAGCATTTCGTTCAATTTTTCGATTAAAGGAGAAATATTATCCTTTATCTCTTTCCAGATAATTTGCTTATGGGAAGTACTATGTCCATGAATGGAGGCATTTCTAGCGGAAATGACAGCTCTCCATGGTATCGGTAGCTGAGATTGCAACTCGCTCGACATGCGATTGCTGATTGTTCCAATTTGCATTAAAGCAAAAGTACATGCATAATTCACTTGAATATTATCACGGTAGCTCTCAAAATCTAACCCCTCTGTAAATAACATCAGTTGAGTAGCATATTTTTGAATTCGCTCCAACTTGTTTTTCTCATAGTTTGCTGAATCAAATAATAAACTTTCATTAGTATATTCTGACATAAGTAAACCTCCTCTAATTAACATTTCTACAAATTTAGACTAAACATCTAAATTTGCATATGTAGCATTTGCATCAATAAACTCACGACGTGGCTCAACACGGTCGCCCATTAAAATATCAAATATTTCATCCGCTTCTATCGCATCCTCTAAGGTTACTTGCAGCAAAGTTCTAATTTCAGGATCCATCGTCGTTTCCCATAATTGTTCTGCATTCATCTCGCCTAGACCTTTGTAACGTTGGATATTTGGTCTTGGACTCGGTGAAAGCGACGCCATATGCGCTTCTAATTCAGATTCATGATATAAATACTCGATTCTTTTCCCTTGTGTAATTTTAAATAATGGTGGTTGGGCAATGTAAATATAGCCATTCTCAACTAAAGGCTTCATATAGCGATAAAAGAATGTTAACAATAGCGTTCTAATATGAGCTCCATCCACATCGGCATCAGTCATAATTACAATTTTGTGATAACGTGCTTTTTCGATATCAAAATCGTCTCCCACCCCTGTTCCAATAGCATGAATCATACTTTTAATCTCATTGTTAGCATATACTTGATTAATTCTTGCTTTTTCAACATTTAATACTTTACCTCGCAGTGGTAAAATCGCTTGGAATTTATTATCTCTTCCTTGCTTTGCAGAGCCGCCTGCCGAATCCCCCTCGACAATGTACACTTCTGAAATAGATGGATCTTTAGATTGACAATCTGCAAGCTTACTCTTTAATCCTAAAGATTCTAATGGTGATTTCCTTTGTACTAATTCACGACTTTTCTTAGCAGCCGCACGCGCCCTTGCAGCAAGTAAACCTTTATCAATTATAATTTTTGCAATTTTAGGGTTTTCTAACATAAAGCGTTCTAAACTTGCAGCGAAAACGTTATCTGTGATTTTTCTGACTTCACTATTAGCAAGTTGATCTTTTGTCTGCCCTTTAAACTGTGGATCTGGATGCTTCGCTGAAACAATAGCGACTAGTCCTTCACGGATATCATCGCCTGTTAATGTATCATCACCCTTTAACACATTCATCTCTTTTGCAAATTTATTAACAATTCGTGTCAGGGCTGATCTAAAGCCAGAATCATGCGTTCCCCCACCGCCAGTATTTATATTATTTGCATAGGAATAGATTTTCCCTTCTGCAAATCCCGTGTTATACTGCATAGCGACTTCAATTTGAACACCATCAACTTCACCTTCTGCAAAAATAATTTCCTCGTGCAGAACTTCTTTTCCTTTGTTCAAGTAAGTAACATATTCAGAAATCCCACCTTCTGCGTAATATTCTTGCTTTTTTTGTTGCTCGGGACGTTGATCTTCAATCGTAATTTTTAACCCTTTGTTCAAAAAGGCCAGTTCGCGTACACGTCGTTGAAGGATATCGTATTCATAAATTGTTGTTTCATTAAAGATTGTTGGATCAGGTTTGAAACAAACGAAAGTACCATCAGTAACTGATGTTCCAATTTCTCCAAGAGGTTTAACTGAATCACCTTTTTCAAAACGTTGAAAGTATTTCTTCCCATTTCGATTAACAGTAACTTCTAAATAATCAGATAATGCATTTACAACTGATGCTCCAACACCATGAAGCCCGCCTGATACTTTATAACCGCCACCGCCGAATTTTCCGCCAGCATGAAGAACGGTAAAGACTGTCTCAACGGTTGATAAGCCGGTTTTTTCATGAATATCAACAGGAATACCGCGTCCATTATCTGATACTGTAATTTCATTAGCAGCTGTGATGGCAACATTGATTTCATCGCAATAACCAGCCAAGGCTTCATCGATAGAGTTATCGACAATTTCCCATACTAAATGATGAAGAGCAGACTTATCCGTCCCGCCAATGTACATACCTGGCCGCTTACGAACAGCCTCTAATCCTTCAAGGACTTGGATGTCGCTACCATCATAATTTAGTTCTACTTTTTCATTCATATACTTCACCTAACCTTAATAATCAAAGAAGTTACCACAATTTTTAAAGGCATCCTTATTTAATTTCTCCTTCAGTAACCAAGAAAATATCTGAAGATTCTATAATATCTTGATAAATTTCCGATACAGACGTAGTTGTTATAAAAGTCTGTATTTTGTCTTTTGTACTAGCAAGTAATTTACTCTGACGTTTCTCATCAAGTTCAGATAGTACATCATCTAACAATAAGATGGGGTAAACGCCAGTACTTGCTTGTATTAACTCAATTTCAGCTAGTTTAATTGATAATACTGCAGTTCTTTGTTGACCTTGCGATGCAAAATCATGAGCGTTTATACCAGTAAGATAAATACTAAAGTCATCTCGATGTGCACCAGCAGTTGTTGTCCGCATTCGTTTATCATTTTCGTATAACGATTCAAATTTTTCCAATAATAAACCCTGGGTTATTTCAACCATACGCATAGAATTTACATATTTAAATGAGATGTCTTCTTCAGAATCTGTAATATAGTGATGAACTTTTTTAGCATGCGTTTCTAAAAAATCTAAAAAATAAATCCGCTTTTTGAGAATGTAATCAAGATGCGGTAAAAGTTGTTCGGTTAAAACTTCTAATATCAATTGATTTGAATCAGATTCAATGTAATTTTTAAGAAGTTCATTACGTTGTTTTAAAACTTTGTTATATGAAGTCAGGTGATGAATATATAAGGGATCGATTTGTCCGATTTCCATATTCAAAAAACGCCGACGAACAGTAGGACTACCTTTGATGATTTCAAGATCTTCTGGAGAAAAGAAGACAGTTTTTAACTTACCTACAAAAGAAGAAAGTTTAGTCACTTTAACATCATTATATTTCGCTGTTTTACCTTTTTTTGTGATAGATAAACTTAAATGGATATCATCATCGTCTGGTATTTCAAAAATAGCTTCGACTTTCGCAAAATCCTGATCAAATCGTATCATTTGTATATCCTTAGACGTCCTATGAGATTTAGTAGTTGATAAAAGGTAAATTCCTTCTATCAAAGATGTCTTCCCTTGCGCATTAAGACCAATCATAATATTGATGTTTTTAATAAATTCAATTCGAGCAGTTTTATAATTTCGAAAATTTTTAAGTGATAACTTTTTTATAAACAAAAGAACCACTCCCTATTCTTGAGATTTGATTTCAAAAGTACCAACTTCTTCAATCTCAACCACATCACCTGGAAACAATTTTCTTCCACGCCGCTGATCCTGATTTCCATTTACGAAAACTTCATAGTCAGCAAGAAAAAGCTTAGCCATTCCGCCACTTTCTACAATATTTTCGAATTTCAAAAGTTGCCCAATTGTGATAAATTCTCGGTCAATTTCAACGACTTCCATCTCTTAAATCACCTTCTTAATTAACTTCTTAATTATATCATATTTCACTACCATTTACTATCGGAAAAACCTAAAAATCAGAGATAATCAACCTATAAAACGTTATCATGTAAACTTTTTGAAATCTATTTTTTTATTGTAATTTGGAGCGCATTTTCTGATAAAAAAAGCGTGAATATGACGTCGAATTTAATCAAATAATAGTTGTTTCATTTTTTTTCATCTATTAGGCATAATCCAACAAAAATTGCAAATAATAATCGTGATTCTAAAATGAAGGAGACAAGTTAATATGGATAATTTTGATAATGATTTCAACAATTATGAAAGACAGCCTAATCATGAGGTGAATTCTCGCTATGGTAACACTTATAGGAAGTACGATGGTATCGATAATGACGATACTGAGTTTGCAACAGATTTCTTCGCAAGAGGTGAGGATGTACACAACGCAACAAGCGGTGCTGTTGTCGCAGGAATTATTAGTGTCATCGCTTCTTTCATTGCTTTATTTACCTATCCTATTGCTTTAGGAATAGCAGGGATTGCTTTAGGAGGATTCTCGATTGCAAAAGGTAATAAATCATTAGGTTATTTAGGAATTTTCATCGGTGTTATAGCAGTGGCAACTTCTATTATATTTGGTGGCTCAATGCTATCATTATTTTAAATTTTTGTGAGGATACTGAATTAATTTCAATTTGTTATTGGATAGAAGATCATAATAAAAACCACATCAATGTTTCGATGCGGTTTTTATTATGCTCAAACAAATATTAAGATACTAAAAAACATACAAGCACTACCTGCTAATACAAATAAATGCCAAACAGCATGAACAAATGGGAATTTTAGTCTTTTCAATCCTGGAATTTTCTCCCAACCAAAGAAGATAGTTCCTACTGAATAGCAAATACCTCCAACAAGAGTAATATTCATCGCCATTGGTGCTAAGCTAGTGGTCAATGGTCCCCAAGCAAACACAATCAACCAACCCATTACCAAATAGCCAAGAGTAGCAAAAACGATAAAACGATCAGCAAAGATCGATTTAAATACAATACCGCAGATAGCAATACCCCATATAATCCCAAACAAGACCCAACCTAGTGTTCCTCTTAATGTTATAAGTAAAAATGGAGTGTAGGTTCCAGCTATAAATACGTAAATAGCAGAGTGATCAAGAATAGTAAAGAGCCGCCTTGTCTTTTTGAATGGTAAGCTATGATGCAGGGTTGAACATAAATAGAGTAAAACCATGCTTGAGCCGAAGATGATCACACTGACTAGAGATAGGATATCATGATCATAGGTACGAATGCTATTTAAGATTAAAATAACCAATCCTGCTATACTTAAACCAAGTCCAATACCGTGCGTGATTGCATTAGCCAATTCTTCTTTCCAATTCCAATCTAGTTTTAAAGTCATAATCTCACCCTTTTATTTTATGTTTTTATTGGCGCATGATTAGTGCATCCCGCTCTTTTATAAGACGATCGATATCTAAGCGAATAATATTTCCAATATTGCTGTTTGGAATTAAAACAATTTCGCCAGTAATAAACAGTTTTAATTTGGTTGTTCTTAAACCGATTTCTAAGACTTCTCCTTGGAAACCAGCAACTTCAATCCATTCTCCTACCATAGACATTTCTTCAAAAATAATGAAGAAACCACGAACAATGTCTGAAAGCATATTTTGGAAAGCAAAAGTAATCACGATGGCTACCGCGCCAACACTTGCCATAAGTGTCGTAATTGGGATGAATACAGATATAATAAAAACGAATTTGATTAGAGTTACAGCATAACCAAAAATATTAAGCGACATTTGTTTAATCGTTTCTTTTTGTTTTAAACTTTCTGGTGTTGCGCGTTGGAGTTTGCTCATTTTGAATGAGAATAATTTAAGCAGTAGTTTTTTTCCCAATTTCCTAATGATTGAAAAAATAACAACAATAATCACAACATGTATAATTTGAGTGGTGAAATCGCTAAGCAATCGTTGCATAACATTCCTAAAAAAATCAAAATTAATCACAACTCAACACCTAACAATTCCAAAACGCGATTCAAATCGTCATTTGAGAGGTAATTTATCACAATTTGCCCTTTTCCGTTTTTATCTTTTACACTCACTTTAGTCCCAAAATGAGATCTTAAATCAGATTCTAATGATTTTATATACACATTATCTATTTTTTTCTCTTTTTTCTTAACCTGTTGCGGAAGTTCTGTATTTTTTACGAATTCTTCTAATTCGCGAACTGAAATTTGTTTTTCTTTCACCATCATAGCAAATTTCAAAACCAACTCTTCATTTTTAATCCCAGCTAAAATTTTAGCATGTCCTATCGATATTTCTCCTATTTCAATACTATCAGTGACAAATTCAGGTAAATTCAAAAGACGCATCATATTCGCAACATAAGCACGACTTTTCCCAATTTTTTCAGCAAATTTCTCTTGTGTTAAGCTCATTTTATTCATAATAAGGCGATAACTTTTTGCTTCTTCAATCGGATTTAGGTCTTCTCTTTGCAAATTTTCAATTAAGGCGTGTTGCATCATTAAGTCATCGCTATATTCGCGTACAATAGCAGGAATTGTTTTAACATCTACAAGTTGTGATGCCCTAAAACGCCTCTCTCCTGCAATGATGATAAAACCCTTAATGTCCTTTTTTACAATAATAGGCTGAAGGATTCCATGCTCTTTTATGGACTGTGCTAATTCTTCTAATTTTTCTTTATCAAAATGTTTCCGTGGTTGATATGGATTTGGTCTTAATTCTGATATTTTTAATTCCGAGACGATTTCTCCCTCGCGGATATTATCAATTTCTTCTACACTTTCAATGTCATTTTCTTGAAATAATGCTTCTAGGCCTCTACCTAATCTACTTGTTGCCATTATGATCACCACCTCTTATTTCTTTTACCTACTTTATTTGCTGTTGTTTTTTATTACTTCTTGCGCTAAGTCAATGTAATATTGTGAACCTTTTGATGTTAAATCATAGTCGATGATAGATTTACCAAATGATGGAGCTTCACTCAATCTAACAAGACGCGGGATTATCGTGTTGAATACTTTTTCTTTGAAGTATAGTTTAACCTCGTTGATAACATCTTTTCCTAGTCTAGTTCTTGGATCAAGCATTGTCAATAGAACACCTTCAATTGCCAAATTAGGATTTAGACGTTTTTGAACAATACGAATAGTATTTAAAAGCTGTGTTAGACCTTCTAAGGCATAATATTCACATTGAACAGGGATAAGGGTTGAGTCTGCTGCTGTCAACGCATTGATTGTTAGTAATCCAAGTGACGGCGGACAATCAATGATAATAAAATCGTAGTCATTTCTAATGTGTTCTATTTTGTTTTTTAATCTAAATTCCCGCTTCTTATCTGACATTATTAGAGAATCGATCCCAGAAAGTTCTTGTGAAGAAGGAATTAAGTATAAATTTTTTTCAGAAGTTTCTAAAATAATCGATTTTGCTTCTAAATCATCTACTAGTAAATCAAAGATTGTTTTTTCAGCTGCTCCTTTATAAATCCCAACTCCAGTAGATGCATTTGCTTGTGAATCAACATCAACAAGTAAAACTTTATATCCTAAATAGGCTAACGCTGCTGAAACATTAATGCTTGTTGTAGTTTTTCCAACTCCACCTTTTTGATTTGTTACTGCAATAATTTTACCCATTATTTTTCCTCCTACTGCGGAAACGCAAAGAGCCCTAGATACGTTTCAAGGGCAACACACGGCTTATTTTTTTAATGAAATTGTAATCACATAGGCATCTTCTGTTTCTTCTGTTTTTGTATCTACATTCATGCCTGTTTTTTCAACCATTTGCACTGCTTGGTTAAAAGTGTTCATTGCAAGTTTATAATTTCGTGGCACTTTATTTATAGTCGTGCCTTTTTCTTTCTTTTCTTTTGGGTTGTGGTATTCTTCAATTAGTTTTTCTGTCTGTGCGACATTTAAATTCTTTTCAATCATCATGTTTAAGAATTTGATTTGTAAGTTTTCTTCCTTTACAGAAAGCAAAGTTCTAGCATGCCGTTCTGAAATTTTTCTTTCGAGAATGGCTTTTTGAACAGTCTCAGATAAATTTAATAATCTGACTTTATTGGCTACTGTTGATTGACTTTTGCCAATTTGTGTAGCTAATTCTGATTGAGTTGTACCATGAAGTGTCATTAATTGTTTGTACGCCAAGGCTTCTTCTATTGAAGTTAAATCTTCACGTTGGATATTTTCAATAATAGCAACACTTGCAGAGGTTATATCATCATAGTTTCTGATAATAGCAGGGATTGTTGGTAAATTTAAAGATTTACTCGCTCTAAAGCGTCGTTCTCCTGCGATGAGTTCGTAACCATTTTCTATTTCACGAACAACAATAGGCTGGATAACGCCGTGCTCTCTAATTGATTCAGCGAGTTCTGAGATTTTTTCATCACTAAAAATACTCCGAGGTTGTTGACGATTTGGGATGATACTCGAAATGGTCAAGTTCATGATTTCATCAGTTGTTTTTTTTTGATTTAATTCATGTAAATTTAACATAGGCATTTTCCTTTTTTTGTGGATTGGCAAGTCATTATTATTATACACTTTTTTGAATTAATTTGCTAGTGTAAATAGGCGATTTGTGGCGATTTAGATGAATTAAATATAATTTTAAAAGATAATAAAGATATATAACAACTGTTGTGGAAACTGTGGAGAACTATATCAAAAAGATGATAATTTGCCGAAAGTTCTGTTAAAAAGACATGAATAAGGGGTTGAAAGAAACTTGAAAACATCAACTAGTTTCCACAGGGAAATATTATTTTCCTAGGCAAAATTTTGTAAATAATTCGTCTATTAAGGATTCAGAGGCATTAATACCTAAAATATCACCCAAAAATGACCATGCTTGTTTTAAATCTATCTCTACCATATCGATTGGAATACTTAGCTGCATTTGTTCGATTGCACTTTCGATAGCTTTTTTACTTTGATTTAATAAAGCGAGGTGACGGGTGTTGTAGATGAAAGTGTCATCTGGTTTGATATCAGTGATTTTAAAGAGCGATTTGATCTCATTTTCTATTGTCATGATATCTTTCTCGTTTGTCATTGACGTTAAAATATGACTAGGGATTGCTTTAATATCAATTTCTTGATTTAAATCTGACTTATTTAAAAGGATGAGACGATTTTTATTTTTAGTTATCTCAAGCAATTCTTGATCTTGAAAGGTTAAGTTTTCATTTGCATTCAAAACTAGTAGGATTAATTCAGCTTCTTCAATCAATTTTTTTGATTTTTCAACGCCGATAGATTCTACGATATCATCTGTGTGACGAATACCTGCAGTGTCAATAAGGTTTAGTGTTAGTCCACCAATATTAATAAAACCTTCTACAGTATCACGAGTTGTACCTGCAATATCTGTAACGATGGCTTTTTCTTCGCGCATGAGTTGGTTTAATAAGCTTGATTTTCCCACATTAGGTCGCCCAATAATTGCTGTTTTAATACCGTTTTTTAGTAGTTGACCTGTTTTAGCAGCCTGAAGGAGTTTTATCATATCGTTGTGAATGGCAGTTGTTTTGGGAAGTAGGATTTCATTAGTCATTATTTCTACTTCATCATATTCAGGATAATCAATATTTACTTCGATGTTAGCGATGATATCTAGGATGTCATCGCGTAAGTTATGAATTAGTTTTGTAACTCTACCGTCAAGCGTGTTAACAGCTAGTTCCAAGGCATGGTTGCTTTTTGCATCAATGATGTCCATGATGGCTTCGGCTTCCGATAGGTCAATGCGTCCGTTTAAAAATGCTCGTTTTGAAAATTCTCCAGCATGAGCATGACGGGCGCCGTTTGAGAGGATTATTTCTAAAATGCGTTTGGTGACGAAGGCTCCACCATGACAATTTATTTCGACAACATCTTCAGTGGTGAAACTTTTTGGTGCCTTCATTAGCATAATGAGTACTTCGTCAATAATGATATTGTTATCTGGACAAATAATATGACCGTAGTGAATTGTATGACTTTTTTGTAAGGTTAAGTTATTTCCGCGGAATATTTTATCTACTACACTAATAGCATTATCACCACTTACTCGAATAATGCTAATTGCGCCCGAGGATGCGGTTGAGGTTGCAATAGCAGCAATGGTATCTGTTAGCATTTAAATTCCTCCTGTTGTGCTTTATTGTTTGATTTTTGCGGTGGAAGGTGTACCAATTTTAGCACATGTTGCATTTGCTTGGTTGCAGTTTGGAAATCAATGTCGAGCATGTTTGGACGGGCGATAATGAAATAATCAAATCCCGTTTTTAAAAGGTCATCATTCTGTTGTAAAATAGCTCTTATTTGCCGTTTAATTTTGTTACGTGTAACAGCTTTTCCTAATTTTTTAGGTGCTGAAATGGCAACACGATAATGATTTATGGCTGAATTTTTATATTTATATACAATAAAAGTGCGATTGGCTTTTGAAAATCCCTTTTTCATTACCAACTCGATTTCATCTGATTTTTTAATGCGAAATTCTTTCTTCATAATATCGACCCTTTTTATATTAAGAAAAAACCACTTACTCAAATACTAAGTCAAGTGGTTTATACTGTTAATGCTTTTCTACCCTTTTTACGACGGGCAGCAATGATTTTGCGTCCTGCTGTTGTTGCCATACGTGATCTGAATCCATGAGTTTTAGCTCTTTTTCGCTTGTTTGGTTGCCAAGTACGTTTCATTTTTAGTACCTCCAATTTCTATGAAAATAATGTCAAATATAATGCCTCATGACATTAAAATAACATCTCGAAATGTTATTGTACAAATTGACAGTGTGATTATTATATAAAAAATTCTTTAATAAGTCAAGCTTTTTGTGCTATTTTTGCATAATTTTCTCGCATCAACCCCTTGTATTAGGTGTTTTTTAAGTGAAATGGAAACTTTTCAACTAAGTAGATTTAATCTGGGATATTTCTGAAAGTCATCTTTGTTTTACGTTGAGCGAACGATGATATAAATACCTGCTTTTGACAATATTCATGCTCAAAAGCAGGTTTTTTATCATTAAAATTTTTTAAAGCATTTTCCTAAATCGTAGGTTCCTGATGCAGCTAAGCCGATGATTAGTCCTTGCTGAATTCGGGATAAAAGTTCTAAATCTGCAGTGAAAATTATACTTAATAGGGTTGCAACGCAAATATTTAGTAAAGGAATCAAGTCGGTGTTTAAACCTACTTTTTTCCACAATTGCGCAACCGCTATAACAATGCATGTGAGTAAACTGTATTCTACCATCACTTACGACCTCCTTTTTTTGATTATTTTGCCTCTAGTAAGGCATAAATTCTTTTTTAATTTGCTGATTCGTTCATGTTCCTTCGCATTGTTAGTCGTCTACCATTGTACCAGGTAGAGCAAAAGTGCGTTTTAATTCTTTTAATTTCTGCCGTTCTTCGCTCATTCCTTTACCTTTCGGATAAGGACGATTTCTGATATCAACGACACGTTTGAATTTTGTTTCATCTGGTAAGTCTTGAAGCAATGCGCGAAATTCTCTCCAGTCAAGTATGCCTTGTTCTTCGTATAAATTGATGCCATATGCCTGTCTAAATGACGTATAAATGTGGCTTGAATCATGCATCAAATCGTAACTTTGTGGCTTTTTCTCTACTGGCATGACATTTCCTGCTAAATCTAACTTGATGTCATGTTCGTCCTCATCGTGAATGAAATTTTTTATTAGTGACTTGAAAATAACTAACTGTTTTTCAAGCTCCAGCTCTAGTTCGACTCCGAGTAATAGATGAAGACCGATGAAAACTTTTTCTCCATCGCTTAAGCGAGGATTTTTTAGTAATTCTAATAAATTAATGATGTTGTCGAATGCCATATTGACTTCGTAAATCTCACCTGCGATTTCAACTTCTTTTTCAAGTTTTTGGTTTATCTTGATCATTTGCTTCACCTACCACATACGAGCTCTGTCTTGTTCTGTTGCCCATGCGATTTTTTCCATCGTGCGGCGGATGTCTTCTTCGCCATGCCAGTTGATTGTTGCTCCTTCGAAAAGGCCTTTGTTGTTGACAGTGTAGTGGTCATTTATTGTATTTCCTGAATTACTCATATCACCTGCACCAGCTAGTCGCATACTTGGACCTAATCCAATCATAGATTCAACACTTGGTAGGTTTAGTTTCACGAGGTCGTGTCCGAGTTTATAGACGCTGTCGATGGCTACATCTGCGTATTTGTCGATTCCTTCGCCGATTCCCGCTGGTATTTGACGACCGATTTGTTCACGCATTAGTCGTGATGGTGAGTTGATATCTAGTGCTTGACGCATGGTTCTTGCGATGTTTTGGGCGATGCGGTTTGCGGTTGCCATTACCTGATTTTCGCCGTTTAGTAGACCTTGATTGAGACCTGTCATGATTTGGCGGCCGATGGTTGTGTATTCACGCTCGGTATTGCTATAAACACGTTGCATTGTTTGTGTCAAGTTTTCAAGGCGATCAACTGGTCGATTTCTAATTGCTTCTATCCCTTGCACAAGTCCTCCAACTAAATCTTGTCCGATTCTATCGAATACCTTAGAAGGTGAGTTTGTTTCTGATTCTTCCCGCACTGCTTTCTCAGCTTCTCTTGCCAGTGCTGCTGCTCCAGCTCCAACTAAAATCTCGCCATCCTTAATCCCATCTCTTAAACCTTCTGCTAGATTCAATCCTAATTCTTGGAAATTTGCATCACGAATGGCATCACTCATAGAACGTTCACTTTCAAAGATTAAGTTTGCAACTTCCACTGGAATGCTGGCACTATCAAGTCCTGCGAGTGCAGCTTGTCCTGCAACTTGGCAGTTATTTTTAAACACAGTTTCCATTTCAGCAAGCTCAGTAGCACTCATATTGACTAAATCTTGAACCAAATGAGCATGTTCAGGGCCGAGGAATCTAATATAATCCATCATTTCGTCACTGATTCTATCTGTTAGCTTATCTACATTATCAGCCCAACCACTCATAACGAGTTGATTGTGTTCCATAGTGCGTCGCCAATGATCAGCAGTGAATTCATTATCTACTCTGATTTTTCCATTTGCTCCTCGTAGTTGGTCTACATAGTTGTTGAATGTGCGGTTTAATTCAGTTACAACGCTTTGTTGAGCTCTAGAAAGATCATCGAATGATAATACTTGATTTTGAATGCTTTCAACTGTTGCATTTTCCATATTATCAAAGGATTCGATTAGTTGAAATTCTAGTTCCTCGATGCGTTCTTGAGAGTCATTTAGTACAACTTGCCATTCTTCCAAGGTGTCGCACAACTCATGGAGATTTATTGATGTATCTTCTACGGTGAATAGATAATCGCTTTGGGCCATATCTAGCTCTAGTAATTCTTCCACTGTCATCCCTAACATATTGGCGAAATAATTGAATCTTTCTGATTTTTCACTACTAGATATGATAGTTAGCGCATCTAGTTCAAGTAGTTCTTCTAGTTCTGAACGATAATCATCTAGCCTGTGCTGTAAATCGGCGTAAGCTTCATTCATTTTTAATAATGCGTAATTTTTATCTCCATGTGCATCCCAAAGAGCTGCAAGTGTTGTTTCTTGTTCTCTGTATGCGGTATTTAGGACATTTTGTTCATGAGCAGATTCTAGAGTTGCTTTACTGTTTTCGTCTAGAAGTCCTGTCACCTCGTCAATGCTTACTCCAAACTCGTCTGTTGATGAGTTTAGAAGAATTGTCGATAATAGTAATCTAGCCTGTGTTTCGGTGCAATCTGCAGCAGAGTTGTTTAATTCTAAAATTTGTTTTATTAAATTTTCTGTTGCACGTCCTTGAGCTACGATGCTTCGCATATTGCTTTCATGAGCTTCGCGATTTCTTGCAAGTCGTAGTTCAAGTTGTTCTAGATTGCTAGCAAACTCATCTGTTGCATCGCTTGTTTCATTTGTTCTTGAGAATAACCTACCTAGTGTGCTGATTAGTGAGAGTGCCATGCTGACTAGTCCGATGAACGGGAGCGCCTTCATAGCTATTTTCATTGCGGTTAAAGCTTTTACTGATAGCCATGCGTAGGTTGTTTTTAACGTTAGTGCTCCTGTCATGCCGTTAGTGGCAACTTTTGCTCTATCTAAATTTTCTTGTATATCTGTAAGATGATTTTTAATCATATACATTGGCATCACTGTTAGCTTCAGGCTAGTTTCAAATGTTTTAAAAGTATCTGATGATAACTTTGTAATACGCTCCAATGGTCTCATTTCATTCGTTATATCTTTAATGTTTCCTACTGAATTAGATATTGCCTCACTTAAATCATTGAGTGAATCGTTTAGATCCTGAAGTGTGTTGTTTAAAGTGCGAAGATCTCGATCATCAATATCGATAATTATTCTAAATTTTTCATTTTGTGTCATTATTTTTCCTCCTTTGTGTGTTTTTGGGTATAAGAAAAGCACTCTTGAATTGCGAGTACTTTCACAACTATTCGACTTGTTCGATGATTGGCTTACCACTAGAATCTAACAATGGCGTTATGCCGCCTCCACCACCAGAAATTCTGTTAGCATAGTATAAGGCTCCTGTTTTTTTATCTTTTACTATGTAATGAGTTCCGAAATTTCCAGTTGTAAATTCTACTTCTTCGAATCTGTCACTAGGAACAGCTCGCTTTGCTTTTTCTCCAAACATAATCATCACACTCCAAATTTTTGATACAGATAATATACCAAAAAATCAAAGCGTTGTCCAGTCGTTTTTTAAAGTTCTCGTTTATATATTCAATTGTCAAAGAGCTTTTTCTCAGCCCAAATTATTTCTTCTTTCCTTGTTTCTTCGGTACAACTTTCACCGCTGATTTAGCTGTAATTCGTTGTTCCATTTCTTGCATCAGTTGCGTTACAATTTTTACCAAAGTTGCTGAAACAAAGCCAATGTTTGGCATCTTGGCATAAATCGCTTCATATGAACCCTTGCCAAGTAGTTCTTCATAAACTTCTGATACCATTGATTTCAATAAAATTGTATCCTCCGAGCTTTCCTTATTCAAAGTTTCAACTTTCGTCAAAAACTCATTAAAATTCTTGATAAAAGCCTCGTACTTCTCATCTGTTACATCGATTTCATATTTTAAATCCCCAATCTCTACTGGGATTTTTACTGATTCTAAACTTATTTTTATTGCCATCTTTCTGCAGTCTCCTTTTTGATTTTATCCGATTCTTCAATACACACATTGATTTATACATTTTGCATATGATATAATAGTGCATATTAAAAGTTTGGACGGTTGTTTTTTTACCTTCCGTTTTTGTGTGAAAAAACACGATTTAATTTATCTCCTGCCAGAGTTATAAACTGAGTCATAATGTCGCATACTCCATGCGAACCATTTCCTTTTTTAATACACTGTCGGAATCTCTAAGTCTTGATAACAAAGGATTAAAGTATTCATTTTTTATAGTAAAAATGAGCTGAGATATTTGTTGTTCCTAGTAGATTCCGATAGTCTATTTTTTTGTAAAAAAATTGTTGAAATAGCCACGTTAGTCTTGCTGATATGGCTTTTTTTGAGCTTAATTATCGACTTATAGAGTATAATCTGAGTGTCATTGTCCAAAAAGTCAATTTATCAAAAGCTCTTTTCTCCCTACCTTTTTTCACGTTCTTTTCTGATGTCGAATTTCATTTCTTTTACATCAGCAGACATGACTGTAAAAGCTTTTGCATATTCAGCGATGGCCATTTGTGATTTATCGAGCATTTCATGGTATTTTTTTTCTCGTTCATCACTTTGTTCTTTATAATCTTTTAACGACGCTTGTAACTCTTTTTCTCTTGATTCGTTGCGCTTGTTTGTGTAAATGAGCAATCCTAGAAACAAGCTGCCGAATATCCCGTAAGGGATGACTGCTTCTGTTATCCATTCCATTTTTTTCACTTCCTATCTTGGGTCAATATTGTTTGTAACAATGCCTACAGCTCTCCAATTTACAGTGACAGCGTTTGTCGCAGATCCTACTCGAGCAAATGATACCCTCGTATGTGATTGACCAAGTACATTCTGAATACTTACCTGCGTTCCGTTTGTTACATTATAAGTAATGACTGGCGTAGTTGCGGATGCGTATGGTGTGTGGAATGTCGCAGTTGCTGAGGTTGCATTAGCGGCAATTGTTACTACTCCCCAATTCTCGAGCTTATTTCCAATTTGAGATGAGCCATTTGTTGTAGTCCCGCTCGCCACGTTACGGAACGCCGTAGCGATACTAGTCGTGCCTGAAAAATCAGAGTTAACTGTACCCGTTACAGCTCCTGTCAAAGTTATAGCTCTAGTGCCATTCAATCGTGATGGAAATGGGTGTCTGTGATCTTGTCTAGCAACCAACGTACTGGTACCTACTGTCGCTGTTGCCTGCGGTGCGAGTGCTGCTGTTGTTGCAAGATTGGCTTGAGTTGTAGCGATACTAGTTGTGCCTGAAAAATCAGAGTTAACTGTACCTGTTACAGCTCCTGTCAAAGTTACAGCTCTAGTGCCATTTAATCGTGATGGAAATGGGTGTCTATG
>JGI24703J35330_11748720_pt1 | contig 28858 bp, 25 predicted proteins | sample TergutNt197P1_FD_35330 | JGI IMG/M metagenome (IMG submission 35330)
AACCCCGGAGAGGGATATTTCCACGAACTTGAAGATTTCCACTCAGCTCTGCGCTATGGCGGGCAGATTGAATCCACCCCCGAAAAGGCTCTCGGCGATATCGAAACTGTCTTCGCTATGCTGGAATCCGCACGCCTTGGCGAAGTAATTAATCCCGGAAGCTCACGCAAAATTACTCAGGCCTTTGTGCTTCCGCAATTATCAAGATATCCCGGAACGCGGGGTTGATTTATAAAAAAAAACGCATATAATGGAAATATCTTAAAAATTCAGGGGGGCGATTTTATGAATATTCGCACAATGGCAAGAAATGAATTGTTGAGCGCGGGATTTAACCCGCGAAGTTCCTTCGCGCCACCTGCATGGCAAGGAAGCAATGCGCCAAACCGACTTGAAAACGCGCCCGCTTCCAACGCATCCATTAGAAACGCCGGAAATGCTATTCAAAGCGCGTTTAGTAACATTCACGGCAGACAAACCGGGCTTAATGCTATGGAGGGACGCACTTCCGATGCGGATGTCGCAACGGTTCGCGTAGATGCTTCTCGCACAATCGCATCCATGCCTCTTAGCAATACCACCATCGACGTGCGTCAAGAAGCTACCGCTCAAGTAAACGAAGGCACGGCACTTTCCGCACGCGGTCGCGATGTCCTTTCGGGAACTTCTCGCTTTGAAATCGAAGTGGATGGCAGAACCCACACCTTCAATATAAATGTAGGCGCGAACGACGATAACACCGCAATCCAGCGCAGAATGGCAACGGCAATCAACAATGCCGACATAGGCGTGCGCGCCGCTGTCACAACCGAAGGAACCGGAGCAAGTGCCACTTCCACTTTAACCCTCACAGGCAGAGAAACAGGCGAAGGCAACTCATTCACCGTAAGAGATGCCGATGGCGCAAACAATAATCTGGCCTTTGCAACAGGCATTAACACAGTAACCTCCGAGGCTCAAAACGCACGCTTTTCAATAAACGGCGGCCCTGAAAGAACTTCCCAATCCAACGAAGTAGAAATCTCCAGAGGCATAACCGCCACAATTCAGGGCGAAGGCAGGGCAGAATTCTCTTTCGCTCGCAATTCCCAGCAACTAATCAGCGCGGCTACAGACCTCGTAAATTCCATAAACAGCGCGCTTCGCAACACTAATCCAAGCGATGGCCGCGGCTCGGAGCGATTCGCTTCAGATATTATCGGCATGAACATAACTTTCGGCCCATCCCTCGCACGCGCAGGAATCAATGTAGAAGCAAGTGGCCAACTGTCCATAGACTCTGCGCGTATGCAAAGAGCCGCCGAAGACGGAAGCCTCGCTCGTCTCTTTGAAAACCGTAACTCAGGCTTCGCAGGCAGAGCCGAACGTATCGCAAATAACGCCGCTTCCGGTTCTTACCGAAATGCTCCCGCTCCGATTAACTTCACTTCACCGCAAAATCACTTCAACTTCGGTAATGCCGAAAATATGTGGTCTATGATGAACTTGTTTATGTAATTTAATCACAAAGTGAAAAAAAATGACTCGGAAATTAATCCGAGCCGAAGAGGAGGCGAATGAAAGAAATTGTCAGAAGTTTATCGAACCCTGAAAGTCGTGCCGAGATTATCGGCGATTTTGCGGCAGTTTTCGATGCGATGGGGTTCGAGGATGCCTACGACGGTGAGGATGATATTGGCGAATTTTTTAGCATCTTCTGCGAAGGAGAGCATTTCGCCGTAGGATTTTTCTCCGAAGCGAGGGCGCGTAACGCGAGTGTATTCGCTGGTGTCGTCGGCATTTAGGCTGATAGAAATTGTATTAAAAATGGATAGCTTTGTAATATCGAAGTCCGGGTGAATAAGGCGTACAAGTCCGTTTGTGTTTAATCTGATGGATGGTTTGGAAGCTACGGATTTAAAATAATGCGCTAGTTCTATCACGTCGTCTGCGCGCTCCATTGGTTCGCCAAAGCCGCAGAAAACGATTTCGTCAAGGTCGTTAAGGTCGCTTCGCATGTTGAACGCGGCCTTTATTTCGTTAAGGGATGGCTCTCTTTCAAGCCAAAGAGATTCGTCTTTGTTCATGCCGTCGCGAGAATTTCTTATGCAAAAAATACAGTCGCATGAACAGGAATTGGTGATGTTTACAAATAAATTGTTGCCCAGCCTATAAAATATATTCATTGGAATCGGGTGTGTGCCAACCGGAGGCAGTGTTATAAGCTTCGGTTATAGCGTTTTGATGGTCGCGAACGTGGCTTGGTGCAGACCTATGGGTGGATGAACCACGGAAATGAAGACATACGTGGCCATTCATATTGTTACCGCTGCGAGTAGAACCTGCATGAGGCATTCCATTTATTGAAGCGGCAAGGGTTCTGCCATTGATTATTACAAGAACGGGGCGTGGTGTCCAGCACCATCTTCCGCCGAATGCATTTAACATTATTGCGGTGTCCTCGGCTGTGATTGGCTCTACATCGGCGTGCCTTCCGTTGGAGAATGAAGCGACTTCCCATGTCGCGCCAGTGCGTACGTCTACGATTGTTGCAACTGTGCCATACGTCATTACATTACGAGCTTCGCTCCAGTAAAGCAGTTCTACCGGACCGATTGAAAACATTACATCGGTATCGGTTGCTTCTCTTAAATGCGCGGCGTACATAAATCCGACTGTTCCGTTAAAATCTACTTCATACCAATCGCCACAACCGAAGTTTAAAACTTCTACTTGTCTGCCCTGTGGAACAACCGCCAAACGAGTGCCGCTTGTGCATGGCGACGGACGAAGGTTAAGCCGCGATGTAGTAACAAAGGTTGTAGGCTCTAAAATTCCAAGCCCAATATGCCCCGAGTCTTCATACTCGCCCATGATGCCCGCGGAAACAGTCACAGGCAAGAATAAAAGCGTCAAAAGCAACCCTACTAAAAATACTTTGGTTTTCATATCTGATACCCCTCAAAGTTGTTTTAAAATCTTCCGAGGAGCATCTTAATACTTTCGTAATAATTTGTCAACAATTTTCATAGAATTATATCTTGGGTATTTTTTGGATATTCTCAATGTAGCATTTCAAAGAAATATTCGCCCCGAATTACGCTTATATCCATAGAGCCGGGGATTAGCCCAACATTGGGCATTTCATTAAGAATTTCCACAATTGTGCGTATTTTTTCGTCGGCATTTGCAACGCCGCCTACATTAAATTCGATGTTTTCAATTGTTATACGAATGTTTGAAGAATCGCTTGCATTTATTCTGGTAACGCGGTCAATTAGTTCATAAGTATTTAAAAGTTGCGCGTATTGAACGATTACATTAAACGCGGCAGTATCCGGCACTTCTAAGATTTCGCCTACCTGAAAGCGCGTAAAACGCAGTCCGTCCAGCACTGGAAGCGGCTCAAAAAAATACGTCCGCACTTCCAAAACGCGCCCGTAATCATCTAAAAAAAGGAAATGACCGGGCATGTTTTCCAGCTCTACATAGGCGGTTAAACGCCGCTCGCTAATTTCTACATGCATTCGCCCGGGCAGAAGACGCTCTATTTGCACATCCGCAATGTATAGATTTTCCATAACGCGGCTTCTGGCAGAGCGCGTATTAAAAAGAAGCATATGAGTGTTGCCGTGAATTTGCAAATTAGTACGGATTTCTTCTTGCGAAACCCTGTAATTTCCTACAATAACAACATCGTTAATGTGAAAAAACGGCGAAAATAAAAAAAACAGCAAGAAAAACACAATTATCCCCACAGACGCTGCCAAATAATAATATGCCCGCCTTTGTTGTGCTTTTCTTACTCTTTTTAATTCTTCTAACGCCTCTCGTTCATCGTCTTCGGGTATTCTGAATGTTGTTTCGTTCATTTTTTAAACGTCCCCATCCACGCAACAAATCTTTCTTGGTGAAGCTTTGCAACCCATTCTTTATACACGATGTAGGTTCTATTGTTAAAACGGAAGCTTTCTTTCCAGTATTTAATTTTACCGTTTGCGGTGCGCTGTTCGTTTAGATTGCTCTTTGTTTCAATTTCCTTAAAAATAGGCGTGCGTATGCCAAATGTCGCCTGAGCATACTCGGCGGTAAGCAGCTTTCGTACCTCGCCGGGAGGTAAGGCATCCGCGGCAGAAAGTTCTTCAAAGCGGTCTTTTATCCACTTGCGAATAGAGTCAGGAATTTCAGTTGTCGGAGGGGTCGCGGCTTTAATTTGCGCAGGCGCGATTGTGTAAATAAACGGTTCGCCGTCAGGCACATTAAAAACAGAATTATATTTACTTCCTTCTGCGGAAGTTATTAATAATCCCTTAACATCTTCCATAATTTGTCCCTTCGCCGTGGCACGAGGTGCAATTAATAAAACATTGTCAGAAATAGCGTGCATACAAAAAGGACTGCTTGTTAATACAAAGCGCATAAATTCGCTGATACGTTTAAACCCATGGCGCGTTACTTTAAACGCGGGCAAATAATAACTTAAATAATTAGTAAAAACAGACACCTCTAAACCCGGCATATCGGCGGTTGACTCAACAAAAATAGCCTCAATCATCCTGCGAACGGTATGCATACAGCCCGCCAAATCACCCGAATCTCGCCAAACTTCAATATTCGCGCTTTCCAAAGCCTCTGTATATTTTGTCTTAGGAAAATTACCCGATGCAAGTTTCTTGGGCTTTTCCGGTGCGGGCGCAGCAGGGGTTTCTGCCGCAACTGTTTGCGCACTCTTACTTTTCCTGCTGGAAGACGTAGCAATAATCGAAGAATCCGACTTCTCCAGCGCGATAAAATAGTCACAGGCATTACGAAAAATCACATTCGTAATCTTATCAAAGCTACAGCCAATAACCCTTTTCCCATGCTCGTGTAGCTTTTTTGCCAAAAATGCAAAAATCCCGTCCCCAGACGCAATTACATAATTCTCAACTTCCGGTCTTTTAGAAATCATATCAACCGCATCAATAATTAAGCTAACATCTGCGGCATTTTTTACCTTGTCATGCTGATTTGTATTAAAAATATGAACAGGCTCAATACCCACTTGCAAAACCGAATTTCTTAGATTTTTATGCTGGGGCAAAGCCCAATCCGCATAAGCACGCTGAACAGAAACGCCGTGGACCCCTTCCATTTCTAACACGCGCCTGTAAATTTCGTCTAAATGTAGAACAGTATTAGTTTTTCCGCCAAAAAGCCCTAGTAAATTCTCTATATCATAAAAAATTACCGTATTACAAACCATATTTTACCCCAATTCAAAAAACTATGATTTTCTGCGCATTATAACATGCAAAATCTAAAAAACAAATATATTTATCTACAAAATTTCTAAAGCCTTCATGCGATAATATGTAACCAGCGAAGAAGTTTGATTTTCATCAAGATAGCTAAGGCAAATTTCAGTGATATCATATGTTGCAGGGGCTGTTTTCTTGAACCAGTTGAAGTAATTTCCGCGTAGGATTGAGTAGGTGTCTTTTTCGCAACCCAGTGCGCATAAGGACTTTGCGGACATCGCGCCTTTTGCTTCTAGGAGAGAGGCGATGCGTACACATTTTTCGCGATAGGCAGTGTTTACGGTGGTTTTGGTTGTTCCGCCTGTGCTGTCTGTTGTGCGTCCGAAGATTTCTTTTTTTATTGCGGTATTTTTTTTGTTTGCTTTTTTATGAGTGCCTGTGGGGAACAGGATGATTTCGGCTTGTTTTAGCGGGCTGTCTAAAGCGACGGTTATTAAGCCCAGTTCGAGCTTTTTTAATAAATTTTGCAAATGACGAAATGTTTTTTCGCGAGAGTTTTTTGGACGCGGAATGGCGATGAATACATTTTCGGTAGCGGATTTTCGTTCCATGGCTTGGTAGATTAAGGTTATGTTTGCGGAAAGTTTCATTTCGATTATCCATAAGGTTTCGCCTTGGATGGCGGCTATGTCACAGCCTTTTACTTCGCCGCGCACAATAAAACCTTGCGAATGAAGCAAGGTTTTAATCGGCTCGTACATATCGGATTCTTTAAATTTCATTAGGAGCTTCCTAAATATCTATCGGTGGCGGCATTATGCTCGGCTAAAGTGTGTGAGAAATGATGCGCGCCTGTTTCCTCGTCGCGCAGTACGAAGAAGAGATAGGTAGAATCGGCGGGCCAAAGTGCGGCATTTATGGAGGCAAGACCGGGGCTGGCGATGGGCCCGATGGGCAAGCCATTATGGCGATAGGTATTGTGAAGGGAATGGGCGTATCTGTCGATATCTGCGTTGTTCAGGCGAATGGGGGGTTCTGCCATTGCATATTTAACGGTGGAACACATTTCCAGACGCATATTTACGCGAAGGCGTTCGTGAATTACCTGCGAAACTATGGGGCGTTCGCTTGCAAGGCGAGTTTCGCGCTCTATAATCGAAGCCATAATAATTACATCATCCATGCTCATGTTAAGCTCTTCCATGCGCTCGAAATGGTCGTCGGTAAAACGCCCGCTAAAGTTATGAAGCATTCTGGTAATAATATCTACAGGGGATGGATTCATAGGGATTTGATAGGTGTCGGGGAAAAGGTAGCCTTCTAATCGGTTTGGACGGTCCATGGGAACATCCAACAAAAAGCCGAAGCTAAAGCGTCCGTACTGGGCGGTGTGAATAAATTCTTCCGCGCTGAAAAAGCCGCGGTATTCAAAATAGGCTGCCATATCGCGGATGGTCATACCTTCACGAATTTGAATTACATGGTGTGGAGCTAATTCTTCCGGGCGCACGCGAAGGGCGCGATTTAGTTCGACATTGTTCATATTGAGATTAACGGTATACGTTCCCGCAATGAAATCGCCGGAGCTTCCGCGCAAGAAAAGTTCCAATCTGAACATATGCCTATTGTGGATAATGCCCATATCCTCCAGTTGGCGAGCGATTTCTGAGGGTGGTGTATCGTGGGGGATATAGAATTCTATAGAGTAGTCGTCGCCTTGCTCAAGCATTTCGTTTGCGAAGTTTTCTCCGGTGTTGTACCCCCAGCTAAATGCGTTTATCACCAAAAACACAAGCACCACCATAAGCGTAAGATTAAACGCCATTCCTGCCAAATACATTAAAAAATTTACGGTTTTGTCTGCTTTATTCGGTTTCATTTAATTCCTCCCACTCTTCGTAAAGCATTGTTAGCTTTTCTTCCAGCTCTGTTTTTTCTGCAAAAACCCGTTGAGCCTGTTCCAGGTCGCGGTTTATTTCATCTGTTAGTAATTTTTCATCGCATTGTGCAATTTCTTTTTCTGTTTCGGAAATTTCTTTTTCCAATTTTTCTATACGCGATTTTTTTCGCCTTGCAATGGCTTCAAGTTCTTTTTTTTGTAAATATGATTCTTTTGAAGTAGGTGTGCTTTCATTTATTTTGGTGGGTAAAATCGGTAAAGTCGCTTTTTTTTCTAAATAATAGTCATAATCGCCCAGATATTCTGTGATTCCTTTTTCGGTTAGCTCCAGTATTTTTGTGGCTGTGTTATTTATAAAATATCTGTCGTGGGAAATGTAGATTAATGTACCTGAAAATTCGCGTAGTGCGTCTTCCAGAATTTCTTTTGAAAATATATCCAGATGGTTTGTAGGTTCGTCCAATATTAGAAAGTTTGCCCCCGCAAGCATTATTTTAGACAATTGTACACGTCCGCGTTCGCCGCCGGAAAGTGCTGAAATCGGCTTGAAAACATCATCGCCGATAAACATAAACGCCGCAAGGGTAGTGCGTATTTCTGTTTGGGAAAGGCGTGGGTAGCTGTCTGCGATTTCTTGGAAGATGCTCTTTTTTTCCGAATCTGCCGAAAATGTGTGGGACTGGTCGTAGTATCCTATGCGCACATTCACGCCCTCGCGAACACGTCCGCTTAGGGGGGCGAGAATATTTGCAAGAATTTTTATCAAAGTGGTTTTGCCTATTCCGTTCGCGCCTATTAATGCGGTTCTGTCACCTTTTTTTACTTCAAACGATATGTCAGAAAAGAGAGTTTTGTTATCGAATCCCATGGTTATTTCTTCTGCAAAAAGCACGTCGTTTCCTGAATTTATAGTAGGCTTCAGGCGTAAACGCATTTTTGATGCTTCCGCAGTGGGGGCTTCCACTCGCTCTATTTTATCGATAAGCTTTTCACGGCTTTTTGCGCGAATTATTGCCGCTTCTGTTTTAAAGGAGCGGATTTTTTTTACCACTTCTTCGTGATGTTTCAAAACCTTTTGCTGTTCAAAAAATGCTTTTTCTGCCATGGCGCGGTCTGTGGCTTTTTTTGTGACAAAGTGGCTGTAATTGCCATTGTATACAGCAGATTTCTTGTTTTCTATTTCGATAGTTTTTGTTACAACCTTGTCTAAAAAATATCTGTCGTGGGAGATGACTATAACCGCGCCGGGAAAATTTTTTAAATAATCCTCCAGCCACGCTATGCTTTCAATGTCCAAGTGATTTGTGGGCTCGTCCATTAGCAGAAGGTCGTTTTGCTCCAGCAAAAGCTTGCCCAACAGTGCGCGTGTCCTCTCCCCGCCCGAAAGCTGATTAAATGACTGCTTCCACCGTTCTTCGCCAAAACCAAGCCCGCGAAGCACGCCCTTTACGCGGCTTTCAATTTCAAAACCGCCCTCGTCTTTAAATCGTATGCTTAATTTGTCGTAAAGTTTTAGTGTTTTTTCCAGCTCTCCATCTTTTTCGCCGCTCATTCTTGCTTCCAGCGAGCGGATTTCTGCCTCCATCTTTTTTAACGGCAAAAAGACGCTGTCCAAAGCGTCGTACAAATTTGGGTGGTTTTCTTCGTAAAAATCCACTGCTGTTTCGTCGTTTAACTGCGGCAGATACCCTATTCTAATGCCGCCTGTTCTGATGCCGCCTTTTGTAATCGCGCCGTCGTCTGCTTGCCATTCGCCGGTAAGCAGCCTGAAAACCGAAGTTTTCCCTGCGCCGTTTACGCCAACCAGCGCGATTTTTTCTTTTTCTTCAACTATGAACGAAACATCCGTGAGAATTTCTTCCACGCCAATCGCTTTTTGAATGTTTTTTAATTGCAGAAGCACAAAATTTTAGTCAACTTTCCAGTCATGCGAGTTAAAAAACTGCACAAACTCTTCGATTAAATCGTCTGCCTCTTCATGGGAAACCTGACATGTTCCAACTTGTGTATGACCGCCGCCGCCGTATTTTGCCAAAAGCGCGCCAACGTCTACAGAGGAAGTGCGGTTTAAAATGCTATGCCCCACTGCAATAACGCAGTTTGCACCGCCAAAGCCGTCAACTATCCATATAGAAATGTTCTGCTCCGGGAACAGGCTGTACAAGATAAAGCGATTGCCTGTGCTTATGGTTTCCACGCCGCGAAGGTCGGTAATTGTAACATCGCCGTGGGTACGGGTGTATTTCAAAATCATTTCGCGGAAATCTGCCGATTGCTGATTGTAGTATTCAACGCGCTCAGCTACATCCGGAAGCATAAGAAGCTCGTCGATTGTATAATCGCGGCAGTTTTCCATCAGGTCTTCCATCAGTTCCCAGTTCCCAATGGAAAAATTCTTGTGTCGCCCAAGCCCGGTTCGCGGGTCCATTATAAACCCAAGCAAAATCCACCCCTTGGGGTTCATGATTTCATCTATGGAAAGTCTTGCAGAATCCACTTTGTCTACCGCGTTTATCATTTCTTCCATATGGGAAAGTCGAGTTTCGCCTTCATAATACTGATAAATAATCCTCGCACAACTTGGAGCGAGATAACGCGCCCCTTCAACCTCTACATTTGGGTCAACCCGCTCGAACTCGCTTGCGTGGTGGTCGAACCACATTCCGCACCCGGGAGAATACGGCACATTTGCCAATACATCGTCTGATGTCAGCTCAATCTTTCCATCTTGCAAGTCCTTTGGATGTACAAACTTCCAACTATCTATGAGTCCAAGCTCCATTAAAATTGTGCCACATGCCAATCCATCAAAATCGGCTCTTGTAACCAAACGCATAAAAAATACCTCCTTAGAAAATATCCCTGAAAATGTCCTCGCTTAGTATAACGAAGTCTTGGATAATATGCAATTTAAAAAAAAGTGTTGACAAATGAATTTATATTCATATAATTGAATTATAGTTCATTTTTGTGAACGAGCTTTCAGATAATTTCAGAAAATCTAAATTAAGAAGGTGATGCTTTTGCCAAAGGAGACATTTTTCAGACTTAGGGACGAGAAGCAGGAAAGTATCCTGCGTTCGGCAATACACGAGTTTGTGGAACATGGGTTTGAGCGAGCGAAAATAAGCGATATCGCAAAATGCGCGCATGTTGCCACAGGAAGCATATATCAGTATTTCGAGGATAAGAATGAGCTATTTATGTACTGTGCGCAGTGGGGATTTGATGTTTTTGCAACAAAACTTCAAACCGGAGAAAGCGCGAAAAGCATGGATATATATGAATATTTCAACGACAGGCTTTCAAAAACAAAAGTAATGAACGAGGAGCGGGAGTTGGTGCTTTTTATGCAAGAGCTTTCGCGGCATCCGGACATGATGTACCCATCCATGCGGGAAATGTACGAAAAAAGCGATAAATACATCGAAATGCTGATTCAAAACAGCAAGGACAAAGGGCTGATTCGCCGTGACATCGACAATGAAATCTTGAAAGAATATTTCACGGCAGTAACGGAGCGGTTCAAAATGAGATGGCTGGAGCGCAATGTGGAATTTTTTGACGAACACATGAAAACCGACGCTCTGCCGAATGAAATAAACGAAATGCTACAACTATTAAAATATGGATTATCGGGCAAAGACTCGAAAGAAGCGTAAGGCTTCATACTAAAACTATACAACGCGCAAAGAACGCGCGTTCGTGGAAGGAGCATAAAAATGGCTTATAACGTAGAGGTAAACAATGTAACGAAGAAGTTCGGAAAATTCACAGCACTGAAGGACATTAATCTTCAAATTAACGAGGGTGAAGTTTTCGCCTACATCGGCCCGAACGGCGCGGGAAAATCCACGACAATTCGGGTATTGCTGGGAATTTTGCAAGCGACAAAAGGCAGTGTGAAGGTTTTCGGAAAGGACGCATGGAAGGACGCAGTAGAGATTCACAAAAAGATTGCATATGTCCCCGGGGATGTAAATTTGTGGCCAAATTTAACGGGTGGCGAAGTAATCGACCTTTTTGTAAATCTGCGGGGCAGTCATAACAAGAAGCTTAGGGAGCGTCTTGTGAAAGATTTCAACTTGGACACGACGAAAAAATGCCGCACGTATTCAAAAGGGAATCGCCAAAAAGTGGCATTGGTTGCGGCATTTGCAAGCGAAGTGGATTTGTATATTCTCGACGAACCCACAAGCGGACTGGACCCGCTAATGGAGCAGGTTTTCCAAGACTGTGTTCTGGAGCAAAAAAATCGCGGCAAGGGAGTATTCCTTTCATCGCATATTATGAGCGAAGTGGAGCGGCTATCAGACCGCGTAGGCATTATCCGCGATGGCGAAGTTGTGCAAGTGGGAACACTGGACGAACTTAGACATCTTACGCGCTATATAGTCACTGTATCCACGGACAAAACCATCGAAGGGCTTGACAAACTCGCAGGTGTTTTCGACATAACAAAGGAAAATGAAAGCTTGCGTTTCCACGTAGACACGCGCAAGATGGGCGAAATTATCAGCCATATCACGCCCTTCGGAATAAAAAAACTGGAAAGCGCACCACCGTCACTGGAAGAGCTATTCATGCAGCACTACTCTAAGGGAGGCGATGAATCATGACAGCGATGAGAGAAAATTTTGGAAATTCGTTGCTTCTTACGCGCTTTACATTGAGGCGGGAAAAATTTATCGCCCTTGCATGGATTTTAATTCTGGGGCTTGTAGTAATCGGCGTAGTGCCTGTGCTTGAGCAAGTTTTCTACGACGGCGGCGCGACAGAAATCGGCGAAACGCTGGACTTGCCCGCAATGATTTTCATGGTTGGCCCAAACTTTGCGCGATACCATGAAACATTCGGCGCGTTGTACACTACCTTCATGATGCTTTTCACCGCGCTTACCGTCGGCATAATGAACATCTTCCTTGTGACGCGCTACACCCGCGCAGACGAGGAACGCGGACGCTATGAAGTTCTGCGTTCTCTACCAATAGGGCGTTTGTCAAATTTGAACGCCGCGCTGATTACTGCAATTATCGTAAATATATTGCTTGCGATTGTGATTGGGCTTGGAATGTTCGCACTTGGCGATGATTCTATGTGCTTCCACGGTTCTATGCTTTGGGGGGTCGCGCTGGGTACTACAGGACTGGTTTTTGCCGCTATTGCCGCGCTTTTCAGCCAGCTTTCTTCTAACTCTCGCGGGGCAGTCGGATATTCCTTTGCGGTGCTTGCGTTTTTCTATATGCTTCGCGCACCGGGCGATATGAATCCCGATTTGGAAATTGTTTCACTAATCAGCCCCCTTGGATTGGTTCTTCGCACAGAGGCTTATATAGGAAACAATTGGTGGCCGATAGTTATAATGCTGTTAACCGCCGCCGCGATTTCCGCCGTAGCATTCAAGTTTAACTCAATGCGCGATATCGACCAAGGCATTATCCCCGCAAAACCGGGACGCGCACATGGCTCTTTTCTAATGAAGTCCCCATGTGGTCTATCCTTCAAGCTTTTGCGCGGAAGCCTAATCGCGTGGGCAATCGGAATGTTTATGTTAGGGGCATCTTATGGCTCGATACTTGGCGGGCTGGACGAATTCATCGCTTCCAGCGAAATGTACCAGCAGCTAATTTTAGGCCCTACCGTAGGCACAGAATTTTTCGAGGGGCTTTCCCCCGAAGAAGCGACTGATATGATGCATGAAGTTGTTCGCGCCGCAGGGTTTTCAATTCCCCAGCTTTTTGTTAGCATGATAACGAATATCATGGGGATTTTCGTAACTGTTCCCGTAATTATTTTTGCCCTCCGCGTAAAGTCGGAAGAAAAAGAAAATCGCGCCGACGCTATTTTAGCCACATCCGCAAGCCGAAACAAATATCTGGGCGGCTATGTAGTCTTCGCATTTATTTCAGCCATTGTGATTCAAGTTTCGCAGGCTGTAGGAATGTATGCGGCGGCGGCAGGCGCAATGGACGATATCTCCGACTTGCCCCTCAGCTTCCTTCTCGAAGCAAGCCTCGTTTACGTCCCCGCGCTATGGGTAATGGTTGGGCTGACGGTTTTCCTAATCGGCATCGCGCCAAAAGCCACAGGGCTTGTGTGGGCATACTTCGGCATCGCGTTTCTCATCATGTTCTTCGGACGAATGGGCGTTTTCCCCGATTGGGTAGGCTATATCACGCCATTTGAATTCGTCCCACAGCTTCCCGCCGACGAAATTAACTTTGTTACAATGGCTGTGCTGACATTAATCGCCGTGGCACTTACCGCCGCAGGATTTTTCTTCTATAATAAGCGTGATATAAATGCGATAACACATTAGGAGATTCATGGGTATATATGGACATTTTTGCAGAAATTGAAATGGAAGGTTCTCCGCAAAAGGAAAATACGCCAAAGCCACAGTTGATTGGCGGCGGCGCGGACCCGATTCGCCAGAGGTTTTACGACATGCGGAGCATGGCATCAGACAATCCGTACACATGGAACGAAGCGCGGCTTTTTTACAAGCAAGCCAAGTTTATGGAAGATTTCGCGGATGATTATGAAAGCCATGCAGAATTCTCTTTGCACAGTCCGTGCTTCCAGCGCATGGGATACGAGCGGCTTCGCACGTATTTTACATGGCGAACCATAGTGCGGCGCGGAAATTTTCCGGATACAAATTTATCTTATATCTTCTTATATATATACGAACTTCTTGCGTGCATAGGCGCAAGCGGCCCCGCTGAGGCATTGGCGGGGCTTGTTCGCGTACAAAATGCCTATGCCGAAAAATACGCGCTAAATGAATATCTCCCCATGTGGTTCAAGGATTTTCACATATATTACGACCTTCCGCAAGAATCTTCGGAACCCGAAAACGAGCTTTTCACATGGAATAAACTTTCTGCATATGACATCGAAAAGTCAAAATTCTTCACATCCAATGAAAAAAACGCAAGCCTGTATAAAGACTGTTTCACCGCCGCAATTAACGCCCTTAACACACTTTGCGCAGAAAAAAATCTCCGCCTGAAAGACCTGTTTGTTTTAACAGGTTCTCAGTATGTTCCATGGCAACCCTTTCGACGTGCCGTGTTTCATCCATGGCTTCGCCAAGAAGACCGCAAAGTCGAACTACCCTGCGGCGAAATTTACCTCTGCAAAAACGACCGCTGGACAACCCTCTATTCCGCACCCTACGCCCACCGAAAAGATTTAATCAGCTTCATAATAAAAAAAGTCGAATCCGTAACGCGCCAAAAATCCGACTTTAAAAAAATCACCGCCGACACATCCTCTTTGCAAAAAGCCTCCTCTGTGTTGAATTCCCTAGGCATACCCCCTGCTCTAATTTCTGCCACAATAGAATCTGCAATTTCTAATTATTTCGCAGAAAAAAACCGCATAATCGTAAACGTAAACCGCAAAAATTTAGAAAAAATTCGCGTGGAATCAGAGGACATCACAGACAAGCTAATCGTAGAGGAAATCCAATTTGTGGAAAGCGGTGATTTGGATAAAACCGCTCCAGCCCGCACAGATACAGGCTTTGAAGGCTTTTTAGCCTCCCTCTCCGAAACAGAATCTGCCGCATTTGAAATAATCCGCCCTAACAGCCCAATCAGCGATTTAAGCGAAATAAAAGCCTTCGCAAACAGCAAAGGCATTATGCTCGAAATCCTCATAGACAACATCAATGAAAAAGCAATGGACACCATCGGTGATAATATTCTGGAGCTAACAGATGTTCTAATGGTCTATGATGAATACCTAAATATTTAAATAAATCCTTTCTTATTATTAAGCCGCAAAAACACTTTCCGCGCAAGGTCAAAAATAATTACCGTGGATGCTAAGATAATTACAAAAGCGAGTTCGTTAAAATTGAGTCCGGTTGTGCGGAAAACAGCTCCGCCGAAGTAGATTAGGAGAATTTGCATCAAAGAAACGGCAAGCATTATACCTATAAACATTTTATTTCGCCCGATGTACGCAAAGATGTTTATGCGATTGGTCCGTGCATTAAGGCTGTTAAAAACCCCTGCGAATATGAATAGTGCGAAAAACGCGGTGAGCAAATAACGTTCGTCATTGCGGAAAAATTCGCTTATATAAGGAAGCTTGAAGAAAAGTAGGCTTAGCAATGTGGTGTACACGCCCGTTGCAAGAATTTGGCTGAACATGTAGCGATTTATGATAGGCTCGGAGCGTTTTTTGGGAGCTTCGCGCATGTATTCGGCAAGTGGGGTTTCGCCCGCGTAAGCAAGCCCCGCAAGGGTATCCATAATCATGTTAATCCATAACATTTGAATTACCGTAACAGGCACGGGAACGCCGATGAATGGGCCGATTACGCTGACCCCAACCGCGCAAAGATTAATTGTTAGCTGGAAAATCAAGAATTTACGAATGCTTTTAAAAATTGTTCTGCCGTATAAAACAGCCTTAACAATTGAAGCGAAATTATTGTCCATGATAACAATGTCGCCCGCTTCCTTGGCGATTTCTGTTCCATCGCCCATAACAAAGCCCACGTCGGCTTTTTTTAATGCGGGCGCATCGTTTACGCCGTCGCCTGTCATACCCGCGACCAAACCCATTTCCTGCGAAAGCCGCACAAGCCGCCCCTTATCCGACGGTAGCGCACGCGCTATCACCCGCAAATCCGGCAAAATCTTTTTTACTTCGTCATCGCTCATTTGGTTTAATGCGCGGCTGGTAATCGCCTCGCCCACCAGATTAATCTTTGAAGCAACACTAACGGCAGTATCAAGATTGTCTCCTGTCACCATCACCACTTGAACCCCCGCGCTTTGAATTTCACTTACTGCGCGTTTTGCCTCAGAACGAATTTCGTCGCGAATTCCTATGAATCCGATAAGGGTTAAATTCTTTTTCACATCGGATTCGCTCTTAGACTCGCATAATGCCAAAAGTCGCATTCCGCCCTGTGCCTCGGCTTGCAAAGCCGCTTTAAGCGTTGCGGATGGCGGCTGTGAACATGCGGGCAGAAGAATTTCCGGCGCGCCCTTAACCAGAACAGTCGAAACTTCGCCCGAAATCGCCGTTATTGCCATTTTGTCCTTGGAGTTAAAGGGTTTTGCAAAATCCTTTTTGCATAGCGGCAAGCGCGGGGCATTTTCCTTTACATAATCCAGAAGTGCGCGGTCGGTGGAGTTTCCCCCAATGGCGACTACCTTCATTTTTTTTGTGGTGAGCTGTGCAGAATTATTGTAAAAACAATTCAGTGCCACGCGAGAAAATTGCGGCATTTTTTTAAATTCATTTGCATTAATTGCGCGACCGTCGGGTGTGATAAATTTTACAACTTCCAGCGCACCCTTCGTAAGCGTGCCTGTTTTGTCCGTAAACAAGATGTTCAAACTGCCCGAAGTCTCGATTCCTACGAGTTTTCGTACCAATACATTATCCTTTAGCATTCGGCGCATGTTTGCAGAAAGCACAACGGTAATCATCATCGGAAGCCCCTCCGGAACTGCCATAACGATGACCGTTATCCCCAATGTTACCGCGTTCATCACATCCCTAATCAGCTGGGAATAATCCCTAACATGCGCCATTATTAGATATGTGTTAAATCCATTCGCAATCACAATGGAGTTAAATAAATTTGCAACAACTACGAAAACAGCCGCCGCGTATCCAAAGCGGCTGATTATTTTTGCAAGCTGTGTAAGCCGTGCTTTGAGTGGGCTTTCTATCGTAGCTTCTTGAATTTCTACCGCAAGCTGACCGTAAAATGTGCTATCTCCAACGCGGGTTACTTTCATCACACCTTCACCTGCACAAACCACGCTTCCGCGAAAAAGTTCCGACGGCGAAAGAAAATCGCTGTGGCTGCTTATGTTATAACCGCCGGAACATGCCACTTTCCGCGCCTCTTTGGTTTCCCCGTTTAGTGCAGACTGGTCAGCATCCAATTCCCCATTTATCAGCACGCCATCGGCAGGAATGCGTTCGCCCGCTCCGATGCAAATAAAATCCCCAACCACGATTTCCGAAATTGGAAGCTCTACTACCCGACCGTCACGCCGCACGCGGCATTTTATATTCGCGGCTTCTTCTTGTAATTTTTCAAAAGCCGTCTCGCTTCCATACTCGGAAAGCGTGGAAATAAGCGTCGCAAGAAGAACCGCAACCGCAATCCCCGCCGACTCATACCAATTCGCATCCCGAAAGAGCAGCAATAAATTTACACCCAGCGCGACAAGCAAAATTCTAATAATAGGGTCGCCAAAGCTTGCAAGGTATTTTGAAAAAAACCCTGCCCGCGCTTTCTTTGTCAAAGCATTCGTTCCATGTAGAGCCGCTGATTCTTCCGCTTCTTGCGTACTAAGCCCGACAAATTTGTTCATAAGACCACCCCTCGAAAACAATCTATGCATCGGCGAGGGCTTGTATGATAAATCTGAAAAAACTTTTCCCCAATTCCCGACAAAAAAAGCATAAACGCGCTTGTGAATGGCGTGAAGCGGGAAATTTCTCTTTAAATCGACAAGGATAAATCAAGTATTTTGATAAAAGGTAAATATTCCCAAAATTTCAAAAAATCATTACCCGCAGTTTTTCGCATGATAGACTTCCATAAAATTACATTTCCACCCCCATCTAACAATTGCTCTAACATAAGTAAACCGCGGGGCTTTGCCCCGCACCCCACCCGCTTTTTGAAAAAAGCGGGGCAAAAACTTTAACATTGAAATTCAAAATCGTGCGTTCGCACGATTTAAATAAAGTTTCCGGGTTTGGGCGGAGCCCAAGGTCTTAAATTAGTGCATGTGGGGCATAGCCCATAAAACAAAAAAGGAGTGATTTTATGTTATCAAAAGAAATCTTGAATCTGCCGCTGGATTGCGTAAAACCCAATCCCTACCAGCCGCGCCGTTACTTTGACCTGAACGCACTGGACGAGCTATCCGAATCCATACGAACATATGGAATTCTACAGCCCATAAGCGTTCGCCTTATCAACGGCACAACCTACGAGCTAATCGCGGGCGAACGCCGCCTTCGCGCAAGCCGCCTTGCGGGGCTTGAAACAATTCCCGCTATCCTTGCAGAAATAAGCGACTTGGACAGCGCGGTTCTTGCAATGATAGAAAATCTTCAACGCCAAAACCTACATTTCTTCGAGGAGGCAGAAGGCTTTGCAAATCTCATAGGCGACTACGCATTCACCCAAGAAGCCTTGGCACAAAAAATTGGCAAAAAGCAATCCACCGTTGCAAACAAGCTCAGGCTCTTACGCCTTCCGCGGGCAGTTCAAAAGGAAATTATCGAAGCAAACCTTACGGAACGCCACGCCCGCGCTCTTCTCAAACTGGAAACCGAAGAGGCTCAACTTGCCGCAATCGCTCAAATTTCAAGCGAAAACCTCAATGTAAGCAAAACCGAAGAGCTAATAGAGCGAACTTGCAAACCCGCAAAAAAACCCATTCCCTTCAAAGCCTACATACGGGACATCCGTATCTTGACAAACACAATTCAAGAAAATCTGGAAATTGTTCGCCGCTCCGGAATGGAAACCAATTTCGATATGCAGCAAACCGACACGGGCTACAATATTTTCATCCAACTAACCTACGCCGAAAACTCTGTAAGCAAAGCCGTCTAAAATTTCCTTGAATTATCCATCAAATACTGTACAATTCCCAGTGAGGGGGCAATTATGTCTAAAAACACAACATCCATGCGCTTCGACGAAGACAACTTCGACTTAGCCGAGCATAAAAAAAAGGCAGACCAAGTCGCCAGAGAAAAAGCTCGCATAGAAAAAATCCGCCGCCAAGTAAAATTTGGCAAAATAATGCTTGTAATCGCTACTACCGTTATATTTTTCATACTATTCCTAGTCGCGGTTCAGCTAGGCTGGATGGATTTTAGGTGAGCCTCACTCGCTTTTTGAAAAAAGCGAGGCAAAACTTTATCGTTAAAGAGTATAAAAATGGCGCGTTTGCACGCGCCATTTTTGGTTCGGAGTCCTCAATGTCTTATTCTAAAGTATTTTCATTAAAACATCTGCTTTTTCTTGGGGTGGAAGGTCTTCAAGTGCCATGTTTAGGTCGAAGCCCTCGGCTATGAGTGATGCGAGACTGCTACTTTGGTGGAAAGGGTTTCTGTAGTTGGAATCTTCGCCGAAAACAAGGTGTGACCAATGGGCATCACGCGGATAACCTTCGCTGAAAACGATGTTATGCCTCTGCGGAATTCGGCTGTCGGGGAGGTCTTCGTCGGGTAGCGAGTCAAATTCGGGTTTGTCGGGCATTATTGCGCAGTGCGCGTCCATTGCTGCAAATTGCATTAGAATTGCTACGCTTTCGCCATTTGAATCTCCCGAATTGAATGGAATTTCGTAGCGATACCAGCCGCTGTTGTACTTGATTGGTTTAATGTAGCTTCTGTTAAGCTTAAAGATTATTGGGTTTTCACTGTCGCTTTGAAAATAAATCTTTAGCTTACAGGTTTCTTTAAACCTATCGTTTTCGCCGCCATTTAGCCAAAAGGTGAATACATAGTCGGTGTTTTTCTTCAGCAACATATTTGGCGAATTAATTTGCGACCAGTTTTTATGCCAATCTCCGAGGCAAAATACTTCGGTTAGCCCTCCACACATATCTGTTATCATGGTGCGCTCTGCGTTACTGTGGTTTTTATCGGCTTGCCATTTCCGTGGTTCAAACGCCAAATAATTTATATTTTCGTTCATTTTAAATTCCTCCGATTTCATCGGCGGACACGTCAACATTAGGGTGCTTTCGCTAATGAAGCGCGCCCTGCCGTTCTTAACAAGCCCTTTGGCTCGTCTTGGATAGGTTGCTTCATATTGGATGCCCTGAGCGTCGATAACTCGTATGTTTTTTGTAATGGGTGTCTTCCCCCTTCGTTATTGATTGCAAAGCACAAGCGCGGTTTTTTGTAATGGGTGCCTCCCCAGCTTGAATTTATGCAACTACTCCGTACATCCCTTCAAAATAACAATACCGAGTGGCGGCAATTTAATCGGGACGCTGTGTTCCCTGCCATCGCAAAGATGATGCTCGGAGTAAAGGTCGCCGTGGTTAGTGATGCCGCTTCCACCGTACTTTTCTTCGTCGGAGTTCATTATTTCGATGTATTTGCCGGGAGTGGGTACTCCTACGCGATAGTCCATGTGGGGGCAAGGTGTGAAGTTACATATGAAGATTAGATATTCGTATGAGGAGGGACTGACTTCGGCAGTGCGGTGGAAGGATAGAATGCTACGTTCGTAGTCGTCGCAGTTTATCCATGAGAAGCCGCTTCCGTCGAAATCGTTTTGCCAAAGAGCGCGTTCGCGTAAGTATAGATGGTTTAGGTCGCGGACGAAATCTTTCATTTGGCGATGGTGTTCGTAAACGTCGAGAAGGAACCAGTCCAAAGTGCGTGCTTCGCTCCATTCGTCGAACTGGGCGAATTCGCCACCCATGAAGAGAAGCTTCTTGCCGGGATGTCCCATCATGTAGCCCAGAGCAGAGCGGAGATTAGCCATTTTTTGCCACGTATCGCCGGGCATTTTATTAACCAGAGAGCCTTTGCCGTGTACAACTTCGTCGTGAGAAAGGACAAGGATATATTTTTCTGAATAAGCGTAAACCATGCTGAATGTTAGGCTGTGGTGGTGATGGCGGCGGTAAACGCTGTCTTTTGTCATGTATTCGAGGAAATCGTTCATCCAGCCCATGTTCCATTTCAAGTTAAAGCCAAGACCATCGTGTTCGGCAGGGCGGGTAACGCCTGTCCACGCGGTGGATTCTTCGGCTATCATAAGGACGTTCGGGTGTTCTCCCAGAATTATGGAGTTCATATGTTTCATGAATTCTACGGCTTCAATGTTTTCGCGTCCGCCATATTGGTTGGGAACCCACTGACCGAATTGCTTGCCATAGTCGAGGTAAAGCATTGAGGCTACCGCGTCTACACGAAGTCCGTCTAAGTGGTACTGATTTATCCAGAAAAGTGCGTTTGCGATAAGGAAGTTTTTAACCTCACTGCGTCCGTAGTTGAAAATGAGCGTTCCCCAGTCGGGATGTTCCCCTTGGCGCGGGTCTTGGTGTTCGTAAAGACGTGTGCCGTCAAACCATGCAAGACCATGCGCATCCTTTGGAAAATGCGCGGGAACCCAGTCCATTAGAACGCCGATATCGTTTTGGTGGCACGCATCAACAAATTCCATGAACTGATGGGGGTTTCCGTAGCGGGAGGTAGTGGCAAAATAGCCCGTAACTTGGTATCCCCACGAGCCGTCGAAGGGGTATTCTGTAATAGGCATAAGTTCAATATGGGTGTAGCCCATGTCTTTTACGTATGGGATAAGCTCTTTTGTAATTTCGGGCCAGCTCATAAAACGCCATCCGTCTTCGGCAACTTTTCGCCAGCTACCTGCATGGAATTCGTAAACATTAATAGGCCCGTCCATTGGGTCTTGTTTTTCGCGTTTTTTCATCCATTTGTCATCGTTCCATTTGTAGCCGCTAATGTCGTATACCATAGAGGCTGTGCTGGGTCTTAATTCCGCAAAAAAAGCATACGGGTCGGATTTATGGAAAAACCCGCCTGTATGCGAAGAAATTTCAAATTTATATTTGTCGTAATTTACAAGCCCGGGAATGAAAAGCTCCCAAACGCCCGACGCGCCTAATGAACGCATGGGATGTCTGAGTCCGTTCCATGCGTTAAAGTCGCCTACGACGCTGATTCTCTTTGCATTAGGTGCCCACACACCAAAAAGTACGCCGTCCACGCCGTCTACGTTCATAACAGTCGCGCCCAGCTTATTGAAAATTTCGTAATGCGTGCCTTGTCCAAAAAGATGTAAATCCATATCCGTGATTAGCGGCGCGAAGCTGTATGGGTCCCAAGATTCCCAAGTATGTCCGTCGTGAGATGTAAACCGCAACTTGTATCTGAAAAACTCCTGCTTAGGAAGCGTTACATTGAAAAACCCCATGGTATGTTCAAGACTCATTTCATGGCAGATTTTTGGGTTTTTTGGGTCAATCACTTCTGCCTTTACTACCCCCGGACTAAATGCACGAATTACCGTGTATTCCTTTTTTTCAAAAGTAACATCGTGCATCCCAAGTACATGATGCGGGTCGGCATGTTCGCCATTTACGATTTGCATAAGCTCATACATATTGGTTGTAATCAAGAAAATCATCCCCTGACGAATTTTTCTAAGAACCTGTCCAAGGATACCACACATTGTAATTTATGCCAATAAATATGATAAAATTTTTATGTAAGCAAATCATGCGGGCTTGATAACTTAAATGTATTGACAATAAGATAACTTTGATGTATCATACCGTCGACGAAGGAGTATGATAGATATGTATGAAGTATTTGACTTCATGGATAAAAACGGTAATAGTCCAATATACGACCATATAAGTGCATTATTAAAAAAGGGAGATAAGGACAGCCGCATAAATGCAAATAAAATGCTGGATTATATAGACTATTTAGCGAAACACGGAGCGAAAGCCAGAGAGCCATATGCAAAACATATCGAAGGCGATATATGGGAACTAAGACCTATAAAGAATAGGATTTTATACGCCGCATGGGACGGCAATCGATTCATACTGCTACACCTTTTCAAAAAGGACACGCAGAAAATCCCAAGGCGGGAAATAGAGCAAGCCAAGCGTAATTTAGCGGAACACAGGGAAAGGAACAAAGAAAATGAATAATGGGTACAAGGAAGCCATAGAGCAAACCAAAGCGAATTTAAAGGATGCAAGGGAGCGGGGAGCCGAAGCACTTAGTAGACCTTGGAGCGAAATACGGCAAGAATTTTTTACGTCCGAGGAATTGGCAGCCAGTAATTTGCGTGTACAGCTTATGACAGAGCTTGCACACACACGGCACGATAGGGGCATATCCCAGCGCAAACTAGAAGAATTAAGCGGGGTTAAACAGCCTGTAATAGCTCGCATGGAAAATGGAACGAATAGTCCGCAACTTGATACCGTATTAAAAGTTTTAGGGGCATTAGGTAAAACGCTTGCTATTGTTCCATTGGAACGAGCGGAAGTGTAGTCATACAGCGGGTTTGAGCGGTTTTATCCAAATCACCGCTCATGTATTGTTATGTTGTGAGTCCAAGAAAATTCGCCATTGGGTTCTATTATTTCTATGCCGAGCTTTTTCTTGATATCGCCATCGTGGTTTTCTTCATCGGGCATACCAAACCACGGCTCTATGCACACGTAAGGCGCGCCTTTTTTTGTCCAAATGGCTAGATAGGGCGCGTTTTTGTAATCGACTTCCAGCACTGTTTTGGATTTTTTTGATTTTAGAAATACCTTACTGCTTTGCGGGTTTTTGAACATTAAAGTATCCTTGCTGAAAAGGCTGTAGTCGAGGGGAATAATGCGTCCGTTTTCAATTATGGTGTATTGCTCCCCGGTTATTAATCCGTTTTCGTTTACGGTTTCGCTGATGTATTTGCCGTCTTTTTCAAATTCAATATAGTAGTCTTCAAAGGTTTCATCTTCATTGCGCGGGCAACGATATGCCTCGTGCGCACCAATGGAAAAATACATAGGGCTTTCATTGAAGCTTTTTACTTTGTAGGTTGTGGAAAGGGTGCTTTTATCCAGCTCAAAAATTATTTGTAACAGAAATTTATATGGGTACATTTTTAAGGTTTCTTCGTTATCCCTGTACTCGAACACGACTTTTTTGTCGTCGGCTTGTGCGGTTTCAAATTCTGCATAACGCACAAATCCGTGCTTTGTCATGTTGTAAACCGTTCCGCCTATGGTGTAGGTTCCGTTCTTGATTGCGCAAAGCATCGGGAATAAAATAGGTGCGCGACCTGCCCACCACTCGGGATTGCCCTGCCAAATATATTCCATACCCGATTTTTTGGAAAGAATACTCGAAAGCTCTGCCCCCGTAGTATTTAATTCCACCTTGAATGCGTCTGAATTTATTGTATGAATCATTTCATCATGCTCCTATCTTAAATCTGTATTGATTATCGCCGCGTCGTACAAAGCTAACGCCATTGTATAAATTTGTGGCGAAGTCGAACTCCGGAGGAAAAATAATTCTGCCGTGCGAGTCTACATATCCGAACAGCCCATCTTTTTCAAATACGGCGATGTTTTCGTCGCTGAACATTCGTATGCCGTCGAAGTTGGTTTCGGCAATTATTTCGCCTTCGCTGTTGATTATAACAGGAGGTTTCCCACAAGAAAAGTGAAGGGGGGCAATTCCGTTGTTTAGCCATGCATATTCTCGGATTTCAGCTTCTGCGGGGTAAAATATTTCTGAAAGCTCTGCAATGCGATTCCCTTCGTGGTCGATTATCACTATCTCTCCGGTGTACATTTCTACAATGGCTCTTCCGTTTGAAAACGCCGTAGGGGTAGAAATAATTTCATCGGTAACAAAAGTGTTATTTGTGAGATTAAATATGCCATATTTAGTGATATCCGATAGATTGCCCAAAGGAATTTTTGAATAAAAAGTAGTATAGGGGTCAAATAAACTCGGGAAATACGTGAGCCAAATGCCTTTGTCGAAAACAATATTTCCGTAAGTGTCAACCGTTACAAGGTATGTGGTTTCGTTTGTGGGGAAAATATTGAATGGGGCTGAGGATTTCAAAAATAAACCGTTTCCGATATTAAGAAAGGCATAGTCTTCCTCGCGTAAAATCACTTCGCCTTCTCGGTTAATGATAAATGTAGGGGTATCTAAATTAAACCCTGTAGTAACTGTTGCGTAACCATCCATAAATACACTCATGAAAAAATTAATCCGCTCGCCATCGATTTCAAAAATTACCGGATTGTTTTCTTTGTCGATTGCTTCAAATATTAATTCATCATAGACATGTCTCGTTGCCATAGTTACCCCTTCAAGAAAAAACGGCAGTATAAACGAGTATTCCGGCGGTATTACAATTTCGCCATACATATCTATTAAACCATATAAAGCCTCATCGCCTTCGTTTCTGCTTACAATCAAAAGCCCTTGGTAAATGCCGTCGTGATGACCTATGACGAATTCTGTAGTTTGCAGCGGGATTAAATAACCGCCTACCGCCAATGGCGCGTTCCCCCCCATGAGAAGCGGCACAAAATACGCTACAAATAACATGCACACTGCCGCCGCAACTAACATGAATGCATTTGCAGGGGTTTGGCGATTTTTTATCTTGTCTTGTACATTTTCCAAGATTATTTCGGGTGCAGGAGCGGGGATTTTTTGTACCGCTTCCTTCATTTTATTTTCAATCGGTATAATTTCAATCGGTTTGCTCATGATTTTTCCTCCATATTTTTTTGCAATTTCTTTTTTGCACGTTCGTAACGTTTGCGCAGGGTTGCCGCGTTTGTTTTGTAAACTGCTTCTAACTGCTTAAAATCCAAATCATCCAGTGCGCGGCTGAAAATTAATGCCCTGTCTCGCGGTGAAATTTTATCCAGAGCCTTTTGCAATTCTTCGCTGAAAAAATTTTCTTCGTTCAGCGAATGCGTACTGCCGCTTTCATTCTTGGATACATCGCCGAATTTTCCTAAAATGTTGAATCGCTTCTTCCGAATCATACTTATGCATGTGTTGTACGCAATTCGGTAAAGCCAGCCCGCGTAATTTGTGTCTTCGCGATAGCTTGCCTTTTTCGTAAATGCTTTTACAAATGTTTCCTGTACTGCGTCCTGCGCTTCGTGATAATCACAAAGTACGCCATAACAATATTTAAAAAGCACCGCGCTATACTTTGTAACCGCTTCTTCTAAAGTCACGCTTTCACCGCCTTTCATTATGTAAACGCTTTATTTAATCATTTTTGTGACGTATAATGAAATTAATTTTATATCAAGGGGGAAATTATATGAATAAATTTGTACTGCCAAAGCTTGTGATTTTTGATATGGACGGCACGATGATTGACACCGAGCCCATTTCGCTGGAGGCGATGATTAACGCAGGGAAAGTTCTTGGCGTGGAAATTAAGAGAGAAGTCGGCGAATCGCTAATGGGAAAAAGTATTGTGCGATGCCGCGACATTCTCAGGGCGAATTATGGGGAAAACTTTGACATAGAAAAAGCACTTAAATTGCACAGAGAATACTTTGACGACTTTTTTAAGAAAAATGACATTCCCACAAAAAAAGGTATTTTTGAACTCTTGGACAAACTGGATGAAATGGGAATAAAAAAATGCGTGGCAACTTCCACCGAACGAGAGCGTGCAAAATATAAGCTTGCGCAAACTAATTTAGCCCATCGCTTTGAAGTAATAATCGGCGGTGACGATGTACAAAATGGCAAACCTTCGCCTGATATTTTTCTAAAAGCCGCAAAAACCAGCGGATTTGCACCAAGCGATTGCATTGTATTGGAAGATACCGAGGCGGGCATTCTTGGCGCGACCGCCGCAAACATCCGCGTAATCGCCGTCCCCGACATTGCCCCGCTTACAGATGAAATCCGCACAAAGGCTTTTGCCGTTTGTACGGATTTAATTGAGGTTATGGAATTGTTTTCTAAGTGATTACTTTGTGATAAGCTTGCACAAAATAATGAAAAATTAGGAGGACTCTTTATGAAGAAAAAAGTTGCAAAACGGACTGCGGCATTCTTTACAGCCATTGCATTGGTTTTTGCGGCACTTATGCCGTTTTCGGCGATTCAGGCAAATACATCGGTTATATGGGACTTGAACGAATTTCTAACAGGACGCGAACCCGGTGCTGTGATAGTCAGCGGCAATGACGCGCTATGGGAAGCGGGGCTTACCGGGGATTTAACAGTAAATAGGCATAATAATCTGCTTGGGCTTCATGCAGTAAACAGAACTGCCGATTTTAGCGGAGTTGACATTCGTGCGGCGGCAGGAATGCAAGCGGGTGATGTTATAATTGTAACCGGACGCGCTGATGGCGAACCCGACGCAGGTGAAGTTGCACGGCTTGTACGCGCACCGGGTTATGCTGCGCTTGCAAGCGCGGTATTTACTAATCGCGCATTTAGGCTGGAACACACCTTGACCCAATCTGAACACGACGGACTTGTCGCGCTGAGAATAAATACCACGGGAACTGTTTCGTTTTTCGTGGACAGCATCGAAATACGACGCGGCGCGGCACCCTCGCCTTCACCATCACCCTCGCCCCTTCCCGAAGGCGTGGAGCGCGTAATCACAAGTTATCCGAACAATCGCGCCGATTGGCAATTCGCCCAAAGGGTAAACGGATGGGACGTGGAAGTCTGGACACAGCACCAAGACGGCGGAACAAACATCCCAAACATGGGACATGTAGAAATGGTAGTTTACACAGACGGCACATTTTCTGCCGAATGGAACAATACGTTTAACTCGCTTTTCCGCACCGGAAGAAAATTCCCGCGTGCTACGAGCTTAGAGAGCGTAGGCGCAGTTTCGATTATGTACAATGTTTCGGAATTCACAAGCAATGACACATCATACCTTGGCATTTACGGATGGTTCAGGAATCCTCTAATAGAGTGGTATATTGTTGACGACTGGCATCAAAATTGGAGGCCGGGCGGCCCCGTAGGCAGTGCCCGCGCAAACTATACCCATCACGGAATACTCGACATCGACGGCGGGCGTTATGATATCTACACGGGGCTTAGGGTAAACCAGCCCTCAATTGACGGAAACCGCACCTTCCTTCAAATTTTCAGCGTTCGTCACACCCCTCGCCAAAGCGGCACAATTGACGTTTCTGCACATTTCGACGCATGGATGGAAATAGGCGAAGTAACCCACACCCGCGGCGGGACAACCCACACCGCAAACCTTACAGAAGATTCGGAATTATTTGAAGTAGCATTCAACATCGAAGGCTTTGGCGGCAGAAGCCTAAGCTCCGGTTCAAGCAGAGTTACAAAAATCTGCATAAGCTACGGAGCAAACGCACTCTGCTCTACCGACGGCTGTAACAACTGCGCTACTCCAACCCCAACGCCAACCCCTTCTCCAACCCCGGAATCTCCCACCCCCGAAGAATCCACCACCGAACCCACCGAAGAATCCACTACCGAAACCCCAATAATGCGCTTCACAATAGGTGCGCTTCACTTCAACAGAATGGGTCAATCCGTTTCTCTGGATGTCGCGCCATTCGTGGATACTGTCACTAACCGAACCATGATTCCTTTCCGCGTTATCGCAGAAGGCTTGGGCGCAGACGTAGGATGGGACGAAGATACCAGAACCGTTCACTTCACCCGAAGCGGTGTCCACTCCAGTATCCAAATCGGCACGCCCCTTCCCGGCGGCATGGGCGAAGCCGTTATTATAGACGGTCGTACCTTCGTTCCAATCCGCTTCGTGTCCGAAGAACTCGGCTCGCGTGTAGAATGGGACGGCGTTAACAGAGCTGTTTATATTTATTAGCATTCACTTCATCACAAAATTATGTAATTAAATCCCCGGCAGTCAAAAAGCTTAGATTGTCGGGGTTTTTACATACGCGCCCGAAACTACGTTTTGTATTAACATGGGAAAGAATTCCTGCTATTTTTGTTAGACGCGGTACATACAATTTGGCGATGTATTCGTAAAAAAAAATTTCAGGAGGTTATACAGATGCTTAAAAAAGCGAAAAAAGCAATTGCACTAATGTTAACCTGTTTTTTACAATTTAACAATGTAGCAAATATTAACCAAAATGATTAAGAAGAGAAAAGGGTCAAAAGGGGTGCATTGGGAAAAACACCAATGCAC
>JGI24703J35330_11748719_pt1 | contig 28819 bp, 27 predicted proteins | sample TergutNt197P1_FD_35330 | JGI IMG/M metagenome (IMG submission 35330)
GTCTTTTTCTGGCATTTCCGACTTCTTCATTAGACCCAAACCCTCACTTCAACTCTCTTTACCTTGGGTTGTCTGAAAAAAATGGGGAAACTCAAATCAAAAAATGACTTGACAATGATGCGTTGATTGGCTCCATCAGCATACACAACATTGACCATCTTAATCGCAATGCGTTTCTTGGTATTTTTATAGGTGAAGAAGAATATAGAGGCAAAGGTTATGGTGCTGAAGCTCTACTGTTAATTCTTGAATATGGATTCAAAACATTAAATCTTAATAATATAATGCTCACAGTTCATGCAGATAATTATACGGCTATTGCCTGTTATGAAAAGGTAGGGTTTCGAGAAGTCGGACGATTACCGGAATGGGTATTTAAGGACGGACAGTATATTGATAAATTATATATGGGCATATTGGCTCGTGAATATAACGAAAACCCACAGTATAAACATCTGTAGCGTTATTTACACCCTTCACAAATCACATCCTAGTAGATGTTTTGGTCATAACCGCTCACGACCCCTACCAACGCACTTAGGTCACGCCCTTTAACTCCCTTACCATCATGCGTGTTTGGAATCCGCAAGCAGGTGGGAGTGCGGCGTTTACATATAAAATATCATCGCCCTTTGTAATGGTGCCGACAACTTCACCAAAAGCGGGTGCAGGGATAATCACGGAAGCAAACATTGCAACCTTGGATTTTAGCCCCGCAGCATAAGCTGTCTGAACAGCAAGGAACTCCAGCGATGAATGCTCCAGCTCCGGCGGAAGCTCGTCACCAAATACGATAAGACCACGGATTTTGCCGGATGTTATTTTTTCTATATAGCTTTCTGTGCTTACGCCATGGTTTTTTAGCCCTTGGGTATTGCACTTCTCTTCTTTTTCTACATCTGTGAGGGTGAATATATGCGGCGTGCCGAGCATATCGGCATATGCTTTGATTGCCGCAATATCTTCATTTACAAGGGTGGGCGAAACGGCAATGCCGATGCCCTCTGCTCCATACTGTGCCTTTATTAGATTAAGCCCCTCACGCACAGCTTTTGCCGCCTCTTGGAGGGTTGCGCGTCGCAGTATGTCGCCCTTTTTGACCAAGGGGGTGAGTAGCTTCTCGCCGAGGCGCAGGAAACCGAAACGCCCGTTTTCGCAGAGCATTTTGCCTTCCGGGGGCAAACAACGCAGTACCTGACCCGCGGTTGTTGCCAGTAACACATTGCATCCGTTACCACAGCCCATACATGTGCTTGATGTGATTTGTTCACGAGCCACGAGCTGTTTAGGAAGTGGGCTTACTTCTGTCAATGCACCTACGGGGCAACGCGCCACACAGTTGCCGCATAATGTACACTCATCGCGGTTTTGTATGGGCAGACCAAAGGCCGCCGTCACCGTCGTATCAAACCCGCGGTTTACGGCACTCAACACCTCCTGTGCATCCTGTCTTTCGGCACAAATGCCAACACATAATCCGCATAACACACATTTGTTCATATCCCTGTGGAAACTAAAATTGCTCTTGTCCACCACATGTTTTGGCCGCTTATGAAACTCGGCCGGGAATCTGTCCACGCTCGCACCATACATATTTGCGAGGCTAACCAGCTTGCATTCATAAAAATCGGCACATCCGCAGGAGAGACAGCGTTTTGCCTCTTCGGAGGCTTCTGCCGCAGTGAGTCCCTCCTGAACAGGGTCAAATGTCAGGGACTCCTCCGGATGAACCATATGCTCGTTTTGGCGTGGGGCTTTTGCTACATCTGCAAAATCCTCGGGCTTTTTTATGTCACGGACGATTATTTCGGGGATTACTTCACCTGCGAGGGCTCCACCCACGATTTGTGCAACCTTTCTTCCATGGCCGATTGCATCAATCGCATACGAACTTTTGCCTGTTGCATCGCCGATGGCATACACATTTGGCAGGTCGGTCTTGAAATCATTGTCTGTTTTAAAATTTTCCAGCGGGTTTAGCCCTTCGAGAGAGACATCTTGCCCTATGGCGGCGATAATGGTATCCGCCTCGATAAACTCCTCGCCACCCTCTACGGGGATGGGCTTACGTCGCCCACTTTCGTCGGGTTCGCCGAGTTCCATTTTTTGCAAACGAATCCCTGCTACCCTACCATCTCTTGAAACAACCTCCAGGGGTGCAGTGAGATAGTTGAAAACCACACCCTCGGCGAGGGCTTCATTGACTTCAACATCCTCGGCGGGCATTTCGTCACGGGTGCGGCGATAGGATACCATGACACTCGCACCCAGCCTCAAAGCCGTGCGTGCCGCATCCATCGCGGTATTGCTTCCGCCGATTACCACAACACGTTTGCCTATGACAGGCGGATTATTGTCTGCCACAGCCTTTAGGAAATCAATCCCGCCAAAAACACCTGCCGCGTCCTCACCTTTACACCAAATCGGCTTGCTGACACCCGCACCCGTAGCCACAATCACAGAATCATAACGCGCTTGCAAAAAAGTCATCGTAATATCGCGCCCCAGAGACATCCCATTAAAAAAGTTAATACCCATGCGTGTCAAAACTTCCAACTCCGCGTCCAACACAGCCTTGGGCAAACGATACTCGGGAATCCCATAGCGCAAAAGCCCGCCCATCTTAGGGTTTGCATCAAAAACAGAAACATCATGCCCTGCTTTTCGTAAAAAGAAAGCCGCAGTCAAACCCGCAGGGCCGCCACCTACGACAGCAACAGACATGCCTGTTGCCTCTGCAATTTTCGGCACAAAAAACTCCGGCTGTGCGATTTCCCAGTCAGCGGCAAAACGTTTTAGCCCTGCAATGTTTACAGAGTCTCCATCTGCGAGCTTCCGTCTGCATTCACTTTCGCAGGGACGCGGACAAATCCGTGCCACCGACGCAGGGAACGGATGTGCATCCTTCATGAGTTCTACCGCCTCTGACATTTTGCCCGCCGCAATCAGCGCGATATATCCCTGACAATCACTCTGTGCAGGGCAAGCCAACTGACAAGGAGCCTTACAATCCCCCGTATGTGCAGATAAGGTAAGCTCAAGCAGACTCCGCCGAGACTCTGCCACTCGCGCCGAGTTGGTCTCTATGACCATACCATCACGCACGGCTGTAGCACATGCACGCAAAAGTCGTCCCTCTGCCTCTACTATACAAATTCCACAAGCACCCGTAGGTTTTAGCCCTTCGCTAAAACACAGGCTCGGTATAAAAACACCATTAGCCCTCGCCGCTTGCAGTATAGTCTGCTCCGCATACGCCTGATATTCCCTGCCATTTATTTTAATTGTCATAAATGCCCCCATTATTGTGGCTTGTAGGATGATTTGAGCGATACAATCCGATTAAACACAAGCCCCTCTGACTTGCTGTCCAAACAAAAATATCCATTGCGCATAAACTGGAAACGGTCGTCCAACACAGCATCGGCGATGGACGGCTCACCCAGTGCGTCAGGCATTACTACCAATGAGTTTGGATTTTCGGCCTGCTCGCCGTCCTCTGTATCCACCACAAGCGTGTCATATAACATGGCTTTGAGTGGTACGACATGCTTTGCAGATACCCAGTGGATTGTCCCCTTTACCTTGCGGGGAGGCTCTATGCCCGTACCGCTTTTTGTGGCGGGGTCATAGGTACAGCGGATTTCTGTCACATTACCCTGCGCGTCTTTTTCTACACCTGTGCATGTAACAAAATACGCACCCTTTAAGCGAACCTCTTTGCCCGGTGCAAGGCGAAAGAATTTTTTCACAGGCTCTTCCATAAAATCCTCGCGCTCAACGTAGATTTCGCGACAAAACGGAACATCGCGTCCGTCGATGGACAGCATTTCTGTTTCACCATCCGGAAAGTTTTCGATGACCACCTTCAGCGGATTAAGCACTACCATTACAACCTTAGAAATAGGGGCCAAATGCTCACGCACAAAATGCTCAAGCATGGCAAACTCCACAGTATTGTTTTTTGCTGTAGAAACTCCTGCATTGCCCAGGAAATCCCTAATCGCCGAAGGCGGATACCCTCGACGGCGCATTCCCATGATGGTGACAAGCCTCGGGTCGTCCCATCCGTCGGCCTTTCCCTCTGCAATCAGCTTTCGCAAATGCCTCTTGCCCAACACTGTATTAGATACCGAAATTTCTGCAAACTCGATTTGACGTGGCTTTTTTTCAAAACCCACATTGTTTACATACCATTCATAAATCGGGCGATGGTCAACAAACTCCAAACCACAGAGCGAATGCGTAATACCCTCAATCGCGTCGCCGAGCGGATGAGCAAAATCATACATGGGATAGATGCACCATTTGTCACCCGTATTGCTGTGTGTTTTGCGCGCTATACGATAAATCACGGGGTCGCGCATGTTTAGATTTGAAGATGCCATATCAATCTTAGCCCGCAAGGTCTTTGACCCATCGGGGAACTCGCCGTTTCTCATACGTGTAAACAAATCAAGGTTTTCTTCGATAGAACGCTCACGATACGGACTATCCACACCCGCCTTGTCAATCCCACCAAAAGAAGCCCGCAACTCGTCTGCACTAAGGTCGCAGACAAACGCAAGTCCCTTCTCTATCAGCCTAACCGCAAAACCATAAAATTGCTCAAAATAGTTAGAAGCAAAAAACAGCCTGTCCCCCCAGTCATAACCGAGCCAGCGGATTTCGTCCTGTATGGCATGTACAAACTCCAGTTCCTCTTTGGCAGGATTTGTATCATCCATACGCAGATTGCATTTTCCGCCATAGATTTTAGCCATCTCAAAATTTATATAAACAGCCTTGGCACTGCCGATATGCAAAAACCCACCCGGCTCAGGCGGAAACCGCGTTTGCAACTCATTTAGCCGCCCCTTCAAATCTTCGTTAATAGCACTATGGATAAATGCACCCGTTTCAAGTAATATATGCTTGTCTTGTTCCAACATAAACACTCCCTTATTAGACACTCGCTTCATATTAAAGGAATAATAAAAAATTTTCAAGGAGAATGATTTCATGTTAAAAATGTACGAGGACAGCGACCTGCAAATCTGCACAGAAATTTATGTAAATGCGTTTAACGCGCCACCGCTAAACTACGACTTCTTGACAAAAGAAAAAGCCGAGCGGTATCTGCGTGACCTGACACGGACACCCGGCTTTTTGGGCTACACATATAGCGAAGGCGAAGAAGTCGTGGCCTTCTGCTTTGGTAAGCTGGACAACTACTTCGAAGGTGTAATGTTTGAGGTAGAAGAACTCGCCGTCGTACCAAACAAGCATAGGAGCGGCGTGGGCTCCACCGTGATGCAACTACTGGAATCCAAATTAGCCGGCTATCGCGTGGCTGCTGTAAACTTGCACACATCACGCGACCTACCGGCCTTTGGATTCTATCTAAAGAATGGTTATGAAGAATTACAAGAGAATGTTACGCTGATGAAATGGTTGGGCTAAGCCACTTTTGCAAGCTTCATAGCTTCCTTCCACGTATCACGGAACTCGCGGAACATGCCTAAGACTTCATTAAGGATTTCTATATCCTTTGTCATATTAGCCTCTACAAGGCGTGTATGCATGTAGTCGTAGAGCAAGTTAAGCTCGTTAGAAATCGGATATTGGTGGTCGAGTGTGAGCTGGAACTCGCGGATAATGTCCTCGGCGCGCTGTATAAGGTTGTTAGCCTTAACATGGTCGCTTTTTTCCAGAGCTACGATGGCTTGGTTAAGAAACTTGATGCCGCCTTCATAGAGCATAAGGGTGAGTTCCTCTTTGCTTGCTGTCTCGATTTGCTTTTGCAAAACTTGCATTTTAGGATTTTGTGTAATCAATCACAAAACCTCCTTTTAAGAATAGGGCCTAGCCACGTGTATCCATAAATATTCCTACCATCTCCAGCATATTTGCATGTGCTTCCAATACGCTTTCCGGTGGAATTTGGCGCACGATTTCATTTGTGTCAGAATCGTACACGGTAATAATACGGCGGTTTGTTGCCTCGTGATGGCTCACACCGAGATGCCGCCTGTATATAGCGATAGACGAATTGATTTCGCTCACCGCACGGCGGAGGCTGTCAGGCTCCCCACCGGAAGAACGCTCTCCTCCACTCGTATCAGCAGGTACATACGAAGAACCACCAATAGGTACCGGTGTAAACTCTACCGCAGGTGCCGGAGAAAACTCTCCTCCCCCTACCGCAGGTGGTGGTGCAGGTGCTTGGCCGTAGCCATTTCCATTAATCCTGTTAACTTCCATATTAATCTTCCTCCTTTTTGCGTGATTACGTGTTTATATCAAATTTGCTTGCGACTTCTTCGCCGGAGAATGAGCTGTATCCTTTATTGATTCTCTGCCCCAGCTTTACTTCTTTATAAGACGCTTGCACCGTGGAGTGGATTTTTTGGACAAACTCCAAGTGCTTTTTGTCTGCCTCTGTGATTTGTGCGATTACATTTTTTATCGCTTCAAACTCCGGGGTTGCGGCCTCTGTATCGTCTATCTGCAACTTTAGCTCAAGCAACTCATCAATCAGCGGCTCGCGTTCGTCGAGGAGATTAAAGTAGGCTTCCAGCTCTGCCTCTTCGTTTTGCTTTTCTCCCGTCAGCCCCAGAGAATTTGTCATCTCAAATATCTCGTCAGCCAGTTCCTTTGCGTGCGCTAATGTGTCCATTATTGCGCGCCGAATGCAAACAAGCTGTCCATTTGTGCATGTGCCTGTGCCATCGCCGCTTCCATCCGCCCAAACATGGCGAAGAAGTGATTTTCTCTGCGAAGGAGATGTGCTTGCATCGCGTCCATGCGGCGGTCGTACTCGCGGAGTTGGCGAGACATTATGTTTTCGGAAACCATAAGCCCGCGGGTGTAACCTGCACGTTGGCGCAGTGAGCCGTTATCGTCATCTGCAAAGGTGCGCAACAGGTCATCCAATCGATTGCCCAAACCAATATATGGCGCACGGTCATTACGCTGTTGGATGGTGGTACGCTCTGTCATGCCGGCCTCGTAACCGGAGCGGGCAAAGAGTGCCTGTACGCGGCTTGGGTCCTCTTCCAACGCGGCACGTAGGCGGCTTTCGTCTATCTGCAATACGCCGATTAGTTGGTCGCCCGGTGCGCCGTCGCGTCCGACTGTGGTAATGCCCACATTAAACATAGAAATCTGGTCAAGCGGACGGCCGTTTTCGTCGCGAGAAAGCACTACAGGGTTAAACATAGCTTGGCGGATTTGGTTATGCATGTTGCGGATGTCGCGGTCGCGGTGAAGGAGACCTGTACGAGCTTGCTCTTCCCAGCGTTCGATTTCGCGGTCGCTCATGCCTTGGCGTTGTTCATCTGTGAGTGGCTCAAAGAATGCACCACGGCGGCTGTTGCCGGCGCGTGGACGCTCTGTGGTATGCAATGCGTTAAGCTCACGTATAAATGCGTTGTACTGCTCCACAAAATCGCGGATGGCTTGCATTGTATCTTCTATATTACGTTCAGAACTGATATTGAAAATCGCGTAGTCATAGTCGCTGTTTGCTATTGTCCTGTTGATGTCGCGTGTGAGTGTGATGGTGGTGCCGTGGATGTCAATGTTGTTTGACGCTTGTTCTATACGCATCGGCGCACCGCCACGTCCGTCTGGGTCGTAGTATACGACAGCGTTTTGCGCACTTTGGGTGATTCTGTCGTCTCTTCTCATTACGTTGTTTCCGTTAACGGTGTCGTATACGTTGCTTCTTCCATCATCAGAAATTTCATAACGCCCGCTTACGTTGATGTTTGCCAAGCCAAGCAAATCCATCACGTCCTCATTACCTGTGATGATACTCGCATGGTCTCCCGAACGTCTGGATACCAGTGAGAACGTATTGGTGGCTTCATCAAAAACCATACGCACATCACTATTACTGTTAGAAGCGTTAACACGATTCATAAACGCACCCAGTGTCAATCCAACTTCGGCATTAATATGATACTCCGCACCTGTTTCCATGTGATTACCCATACGGATGGGGTCTCCACTGGTATGACCTAGGTCTGCCAGAGTCACGTTCCAGATGGTACGTGTTGTATTTGTACCTGCCTGGTCAGCTGCCATACCATTAAACGTTTCGAAAGAATCGTTTATGCTTGCTACGGTTGAGGTTGTAACAAAGAGAGATTGCAATAATTCTCTTCCTGCTATGCCTGCGGCATCTGCATCGCCATCGTAGTATCCCAAAGCACCGATTGCTCCATCAGGAGTAGCCGCACGGAAAATAAGGTTATTACCGTCACGACTAACGGATGTACCGGTCACAGCATCCATAGCAGTCCACAGCTCTTCCAATGGCGTGGTTGCGGTTACATAAAGAGTTACATCTTGACCACCAATGGTAAATGTAAGGTAGCCTGTGAAATCTTCAAATCCGGATATTTCATTTATATACGTGATATTGCGAACACCATTGCTTAAAGAAGGGGAAACACCATCGGTGTGTGCCCTGTTACCTACAGGCGAGCCGTCAGTAGGCATCCCGATAAAACGCAACATATCTGCATCGCCGCTCATGCCTGGTATTATGTCAGTGTTAGTGGCACCATTTATACGGAATCTTCCCCCGCTAAAGCTTGCCGTTACACCGGCAGGTGTATTGTCATTAACAAGTTGCACCAAATCATCTATGGTTGTAGCGTTGGTTATAGTATGGTAGTTAATGCCATCGAAAGATATTTGTCGCGTAGCTGTGGCAGGGTCGTCAATACGGTCATTTGTAACACGCAGTGCTTCAAATACGGAATTACTTCCGGTCATTTGCGTAAGTTGCGGCAATGCATTACCCGCCGTAGAGATTGTACCACTGGAACTTATGTTTTGGCGGAGATTGTCGAGACCCATACCTGCCAATACACCCCAGTTGCCTGTTTCGCTCGTGCGGATGGTTGCATTTTCGCCTGTGCCTATAGCTTCCATCACAAAGTTGCCGCGCATGGTATCAAAGCTCACGCGCACACCCGCTTCGGAGTTATTGATTCTATCCATTACTTGCTGGATGGAGTCAGTGGTGTTTACTCGTATATTTACATCGTTTATGCGCAATGTCGTATGCCCTGTATAGCCGGTGCCGGGCATTTGGTTGCCGGCGATGGTGCGTATACTCTGGCTTGTGTTGAGGTTTCTGTTATGTGTTGTACTGCCGCGTGCAATGTCGCCCTGTGCCGCTTGATGGACTCGTACACTAAACTCGCCCGGGCGAGCGTTGGAGTTTGCACGCACAGATATACCGTCTGTGCTACCACCGTTTCTGGCGGTGACGGAGGAGGACATCGTATTCCAAGTATTGGCGTTTGTTATAGAACCTTCACGCAAAAAGTCCGTATTCTGTGAACGGAAGTCATTTGTGCGAGTCATAGTACTGCGCAAAGCCTCCTGCCGCCATTGTATCATGGTACGTCTGCGAGTGAGACGCTCCATCCTCATGCTTTCAGCACGCATTAGTTGGTTTACCATTGCCTGTGTATCCATACCGGACGTGAGGCCTGTAAATCTCATTGGGCTCGAATTCATAAAGTCCACCTCTGTCTTATTATATTTTATGCTATAATATTCTCTAACCTGTTTATCGGCATTTTACGCATAAAATTTAACAATGAATTTGAGGGCGTGTTTTTATGAACAAAAAAACTATAAACTCGCTGGAATTTCCTAAGATAATTGATATGCTCGTGCAATGTGCAATATCGCCGCTCGGCAAAAAACGCTGTGCAAAAATACTGCCCTTGACACATCTTGACGACATAAACCGCGCCCAAAAAGAAACAACAACTGCCGCGAGTTTGATTTTAAATAAGGGAAGCTTGCCATTGGGCGGCATCAGCGATATAGCCGGCGCAATCACCCGTGCGGCGGCGGGCGGCACACTCATGGCAGAAGAACTCTTGCAGGTAGGGGAATGCCTCTATGTGTTCAAAAAAATTGCAATGTATTGCCATTTAGATGTTTTGGTCTTAACCGCTCTAGCCCACTATTTTCAAGGGATAGCGACAATCGAGCCACTGGAAAAAGAAATCACTCGTTGCATAAAGCCTTCGGGCGAAATCGCCGACTCCGCCAGCCAAAAACTTGCCGAAATCCGCCGTAACATCCGTATAGCTCACGACCGTGTACGCGACCATCTACAAGGAGTAATACACTCTGCTTCATATAAAAACATGTTGCAAGAGGCTATTGTCACTCTACGCGGCGACAGATTTTGTGTGCCTGTAAAGGCGGAGTATCGCGGCTCCTTCCCGGGTATGGTGCATGACCAGTCATCTACGGGTGCGACAGTTTTTATGGAGCCACTCAGTGTGGTGGAGCTTAACAATAAAATCAAAGACCTACACTTCGAAGAAAAGCGCGAAGAAGAAAAAATCCTGCAAAAACTAAGTGGTCTTGTAGGGGAAAACAGCGAAATCCTGGATGCTAATATGGAGCTTGTCACCATTCTCGATACCATCTTTGCCAAGGCCGAACTCTCACTGCAAATGAAGGCAACAGAGCCGATTTTTAATACCCGCGGATATGTCAACATAAAAAAGGGGCGGCATCCACTGCTTGACCAAAACACCGTCATGCCCACAGACATCTACCTCGGCGGTGATTTTTTCATGTTGCTTATTACGGGGCCGAACACGGGCGGCAAAACCGTTTCGCTAAAAACAGTGGGGCTTTTTACGCTCATGGGACAGGCGGGTCTGCATATACCCGCATTTGATAACTCGGAGCTTGCCGTTTTTGATGATGTGTTTGCCGACATAGGCGATGAGCAGAGTATAGAGCAGAGCCTTAGCACCTTCTCATCGCATATGACAAATATCGTCAGCATATTAGAAAACCTGCATCACAATTCCCTTGTATTGTTGGATGAGCTCGGCGCGGGTACAGACCCTACAGAGGGTGCAGCTTTGGCAATCGCACTCCTTTCTCATCTGCATGTACGCAAAATCCGCACAGTTGTCACTACACATTACAGTGAGCTAAAGCTCTACGCGCTTTCTACCGAAGGTGCAGAAAACGCAAGCTGTGAGTTTAATGTAGAAACATTGCGCCCCACATATCGACTGCTCATCGGTATCCCGGGCAAAAGCAACGCCTTTGCCATAGCAAAACGCCTCGGTCTTTCCGACAAAATAATAGAAGATGCACGCGCCCTGCTTTCGCAAAAAGACATCCGCTTCGAGGATGTCATCACCGACTTGGAGGCGAGCAAAAAGCTTGTATTGCTCGAGCAAGACAAGGCCGCCGCCGCCGCACGCGATGCAGAAAAGCTACAACAAGACGTAGCAAAGTTGGAAGAAAAACTGCGCACCCAAAAAGAAAAAATCCTGCAACAAGCACGCGAAGAAGCGGCAGAAATACTGCGCAACACAAAAAAAGAAGCCGACGCAGTCATCGAAGGTATGAAAAAGCAAGAACTCGAAGAAGCCCGCCGCCATGCCCGCGAGGGACTGACTGCTCTGGAGTCTGCCATAGCCCCCACCATAGAAAAACCACGTCATGCACCCCCACAAAACCTACGCCGAGGTGACCGCGTATACATCCACTCAATGCAACAGCAAGGCACAGTCCAAACGCCCCCCGACCCAAGCGGTGAGACCCTAATCCAAGCAGGTATAATGAAAATAAAAGTACATGTCTCCGACCTATCCCTGGACGAAAAACCACCGGAAGAAAAAGCCGCCGCATTCATAAAAAAAAGAGCCTCCATGAAGTCTCTTAACATCTCTCCCGAAATCGACCTGCGCGGCCTCATGCCGGAAGAAGCCGTTGCCCAAGCAGAATCCTATCTGGACGAAGCATTCCTATCCGCACTCTCCACCGTTACGCTCATCCACGGAAAAGGCACGGGTGTATTGCGCAAAGCCATCCAAAACATGCTAAAGCATCAGCCGAATGTCAAGGAATTTCGTCCCGGCAAATACGGCGAAGGCGAGGACGGCGTAACAGTCGTGACCTTTAAATAGAATCATCCATATCGTCTTTAAAGAGTGCGGCCTCTTCCAGTGAGAGTGTGCGCCTTAGTTGATAAGCCGTTGAAATGTCCATTTCGTTGCTTGCCACTTGCTTTTCGATTTGGTGTTTTTGGATTTGGATTGCAATAAACTCCAGATGGTATTTGTCATACACCTTCATACATAGCAAGGATTTTAAATTATTATGCTCCAGCCCCAGCACGGTTTTTAGGCTTCGATGGGATGTTTCTTTTATGTCGATGATTGTTTCTTCGCCTTGCAGATATTTAAAATATGAGAGCAATAGCGCGGATGTTTCGTCGTTTTGCCCCTCGGATTTGATTAGCTCAATGGCTTGGGCTATTACTTTTTCCAAGGCATCGTTTTCTGTGGGGGGATTACCCTTTGCCATTTTTGGCAAGACGATATTTGCAGTGACAATCGTAAGCACTATTACACCACTGCTAATCAAAAGCACCATATCGCGTGCAGGAAAATTTTCGCCCGTTGCTATGGTCAGCGGTATGGCAATACAAACAGCCAATGTAAGCCCGCCGCGCACACCGGAAAACGCAAGCACCAATGCGTTTTTGCGGTCTATAAATAAAAATGAGTACAAAAAACGTATGAGCATAAACACCAATCCAACAGCAAAGACATATATCACGGCTGACATGTCAAAATCTGCTCTGAAAATATCCGACACCAACATACCCAACATGATAAAAATAAGGCCGTTAAGCACAAATGTGATGGTATCCCATGTGCCTTCGGAGCTAAAACGGATTTGTGCTTCGGAGGCGTTCATCAGCCTTGGGGACAGGTGCTTGTGGATGATTGCGCATACCACCACGGCGAGGATGCCCGATACACCTAATCGCTCTGCACAAATAAACACCAAAAAAGGGGTGATGATTTGCAGGAGGGTATAGATGTTCAGCTCCTCTATGTTAAGACGTTTTAGGGATTTGATTAAAAAATGCATGGCCGCCGCACCTGCCGCACCCACGGCAATACCACCAAGTGCAACAAAAGCAAAACCAACAGCCACATCAGCCAAGTTGAAAACACCACTAATCGCGGCAATCAGCGCGAAGTTATATACCACCAGCCCGCTTGCATCATTAAAGAGGGACTCACCCTCGATTAATGATTTTACCCTCTCGGGCAAGTGGATTTTGTCGGTGATGGCCTTTACGGCGACAGCATCCGTAGGCGACAGCACCGCCGCGAGTGCAAATGCCACCACGAGTGGGATACCCGAAATTATAAAGTAAATCAAAAGCCCGCCCACCACCGTATTAACCAGCACAAGCCCGATAACAAGCAATAAAAGAGGTTTTTTTAGTGCATAAAGCTCACGGATTTTATATTTTTGCCCATCGGCAAAAAGAATCGGCGCGATAAATATAAGCATAAAAATCTCTGTTTCGATTTCGAATGAAATAGGCAAAAAAGCCGCCGCCGCACCCAGTGCGATTTGTATGATTGGCATAGAAACTTTGCGCATAAAAACATGCAGAATATACGAAAAAAATACCAATGCCAACATAATAAGTATTATTTCTATAGCTTGCATCGACTCACCCCATCCTTATTTTATACTCAAACTGCCCCAGCGGTAAAGCAAAAACCTGTACCTCTACGTCGTTTCTTGTGCGAATATCACCGTGATGCAGATACACCACAGTTGGCATATCCAATTCATAAAACGCCAATTCCATCAGCGACAGCGTGGTACCCTCGGCATGAGCAGGCAGATAAATTGTCTGAAAACGCGGCAAAATTTGTTCCAGTCGGGCGGTATCGTTTGGATGCGGAGGTGTGGTCAGCAACAGCGAGGCACGGCGCACTGCATATCTATCCAGATAGTCTATTAGTTGAATCTCACCGCCATGTGGCGCACCGAGTACGAGGGTATCCCCACCCAGGCGTTTGACAGTATAGTTTTCAAATTCTGTCAATTGCATCCGCATTGGGTTTTGATGGAAAAACACTGCCGCAATAAGCAAAGCAATACTCACGACAAAATAACCCATCCGCTTTTTCAGTTCATCCCCAAAGGCATGAAAGGCATAGGCAAATGTACATAGCACCATCACAGCGAGCGCGGATACCATCAAATTTCCACCGCCCGTAGTGAGCATAGCAAACGGCAACTCCGAAAAAAAGACCGCGGCGGCTTCATAAAATCGCAAAATAAAATAAACTACACCCGACAATAACTCCGCTCCGGGCATAAAAACCAATCCAATAAGCCCTACCAAAATTCCGCTCACAATAATCAACGCAACCGTAGGCGCGACGACGAGATTACCAAGCACACTATATAACGGAATTTCAAAAAAGTGATGCGCAAATACAATATATGTAGAAACCACCGCCGCTGTACCTACAGCAAGCTCCGTCTGCAACATCCTCGGACAATTCAGCATTGCAAGCAATCTCTTAACAGGCTGTGTAAGTACACCAATCCCAAACACCGCAGCAAAGGATAGCTGAAACCCCACATTAGACAAATACAGTGGTTCGTGCAAAAGCAAAACAATCCCCGCAAACGATACAGATGCAAGCAAATCATAATCACGATAAAAGAGCTTTGCACCAACCAGCACACCACCCATGGTGACAGCACGCACGGTAGCCACCGCCGCACCCGTCATCAGGCAGTACAAGACCATCACCGCTATGACAATACCCACACTGCGTCGCTCTGCCACTACCAAAGAGAGCAGTCTGTTTGCCGCGAGCATAAGCACCGTGATATGCAAGCCCGAAATAGACAATATATGAAAAATACCCATCACGCGATACAAATCCGCCAATTCCCTATCTAAATCAAGCCTATCGCCAAGCACCATGGATTTTATGACAGCGGACTCACGCTGTGGCAGGATTTGGTCATAGACGGAGGCAAGGGAGTCACGGAACTCGCGCAAAAACACCATGGGTGTACGCCGCACATCGCCGCGGTTAATATTTTCCGGCCACATAGTCGCGTCTATTTTCTGGGAACGCAGTTGCTGGAATTGATGACCGAGCGGGAGTAGTTCTCCCATCATAGTGACCTCTTGACCGAGTCGCACATGCGGCAGATGTGGCCTGATATATGCCATCACACGCACCCTTCTTCCTGTAGAAGGATGCAACCCACGCACTACGGCACGCTGATTGCCACCTGCGGTATATCCCGTATCGACCACCACCCCGCTAAAGGCCACATCTGCAATGATTTCATATGTATGAGAAAAAACACTCTGCTCCACCCGCCATGCCCCCACCACAAAGAACACGGCAAAAATAAAAACAGGCTTGTAACGATAGACCCAATACAGCACCACACAAGCAAGCAAAGCAAAAAAAGGCATAGTAATCCCTGCAATAAAAAAACCAAATGCCCATACGATAGGTCGTTTTATTGCATGTTTATTCATATTCAACAGGAGGCACAAAACCCAGCATAAACGACTCGTCCATGGTAAACCCAATGTCAAAATCATTCACACCATGGAAATCATCTCGCCGTTCCGATTCTATAAGAAAAAACACACGGTTGTAGGCCGGATTGTTTGCCAACACAGTGTGGGTGATGGATTTTAGCATCAGTAATGCCTGTGCAGGTGTACCATTAAAATTTCTATGAAAATCCAACGAAAAGTCTACATATATACCGGGATTGCGTGGCTCGATTAGTACAGTACGAATCTGTGTTTCCGGCGGGATGAGCGGCATTATGCCCGGCTCATTTTGCAGTTCAATCATACGCTCCAGCATAGGTGTGGTGCGCATATGCTGGTCTACATCCGCCATGTGATAGTTTATTGAGATAAGCCCCTCGCCGCTTTCGTCCACAAAATAAAAAGTAAAATCCTCGGCCATACGCTGTGTAGGCGAAATGATGGGGCTGTTTGCAATAGACTCTACTGTCTGTAGCCTTTCGCCGCTTTCCGACCTAAAAATCACGCCATCCACAAATGGCAACCCACTCATGGTAAGGGTAAACGCGGAGCGGAACAATGCACCCTCTACAGGCGACATTTCTTCATATAAATCTGAAAAAGACGCGACCAAAAATGCATCTTCGTTTACATACACATCCGTCAAAAACTCATTTAACGAAACATTTGTCCCCGGCCACAGTCCTGCCAAATCCGTATCATCCGGCCCTGCGGCCATATATGCAAATAACGCCTCCATCTGCTCATATATGCTCCCCTGCGGAAAGTCACGTTGCTCAGGCTCCAGCCGCCCTTGCAACACATTAAAAAAGTAAACACTCATCCGCCCTGCACGCTCATACTCAAATGTGCGGCTCAAAAAAAATCCAAGCACCACAGTAAACAAAATAAAGCATAACGCCGCTGAGATTACAATTATATTTTTTTTGGTAAAAAACTCCATACTAGCTCATCCTTATCGGCAATCTAATCGAAAACTGTGAACCCTCGTCAGGGCTCGATACTATCCTTATGCTTCCGTTATGCAAAAGCACCGTAGTCCGCGATATTGCAAGCCCAAGCCCCGTGCCGCCCGTATCGCGGTCGCGGGTTTTGTCCACCCTATAAAAGCGATTAAATATTTTATCTTGCTCTTCTTCCGGGATACCTATGCCCGTATCTTGGATTGTGATATAGGCATTTTGGTGGTCGGAGTCTACGGCAACTTTTACAGTCCCGCCACCGGGGGTATATTTTATGCCATTCTCGACAATATTTGAGATAGCGAGTGCGAGCTTTATTTCGTCTGCGTCTATTTGCACGGGGCGCACCTCTTCGTAGAGAAGTATTACCTTTTTCTGCTCGGCCAAGGGTGCCAGACGTTTTAGGATGTCCTCCACCAGCTCATTTATGTCGGTCAATGCGATGTTAAGGCTCTGCTCACGTTGCTCCACCTTTACCAGAGCGAGCAAGTCCGTGGTGATGTTTACCATACGGTCTACCTCGTTGTTTATGTCTTGCATAAACTCGCGAGAGACCTCCTCGGGTACGGAGTCTTGGCTGAGGATACTCTCACTCAGCACTTTTATGGCTGTGAGTGGGGTTTTTAACTCATGGGATACATTTGAAACAAATTCTTCACGAGTTTTGTCCACCTGCTCCAGTTTTTCTGTCATATCGTTAAAGGTGCGCGAAAGTATGGAATACTCGTCACGGCTGGAAATCGGAATACGCAGATTTAGCTGTCCCGCAGACATACGCTGTACCACACGCACAATCTGCCGCAGAGGTGCGATGAGCCTATGCGACATAAAAAGCACCAAAAGCCCAACCAAAAGCCCTACTGCAAGAGAATACAGATATAGCCGCGTTCTGATTTCTGCCAAGGACTGAAAAATATCCTCCACACTGTCTACCAAAAGCACGGCACCCACTTCGCCACTGTAAGTGTCACGCGCAGAAATCGCGATTTTCAAGACATATTCATCACCGCGATACAAAACAGGAGCCACACTCCTGCCATTCAGCACTTCCAGCACCTCACGTTGCAAAAGCGTCTGCCCCACCAGTGTATCATCCATAAAGCGGTTTGTATCGTCAAGCACACGAGCAGAAGGGTCTACCACTATTATCCTTGCACCCGTCTGTGACTGGTGGATGTTTACACGGCTCCGCAACTGTGCCAGAGCCGCAGGGCTTTGCAGTCCTTCGAATGTAAAACCCGTCACAATATCACTGACCACTGCCGCACGAGGGCTTATCTCACCAATCCTGTCAGTTATAAAATATTCCTGTATAAAGGCCATGATTGTGACATTAAAAATAAGCAACGGCACAATACTCAGAGCCACATAGCTCAGAGCCAGCCGCCACCGTATGCTGTGATACCATGGCAGTTTATCTGTCATCTAAAGTAATAACCTACTCCCCATTTTGTATAAATGTATTTTGGGTCGGACGGATTTTCTTCTATTTTTTCGCGCAGGCGGCGTACATGTACGTCCACAGTCCTTACGTCTCCTGTATTGTCCGCCCCCCATAACTGCGAAAGCAGAGCCTCGCGTGTATATACCTTACCCACATTGACCATCAAAAACTCCAACAAGTCATATTCTTTTGCAGTGAGATAAATCTCTGCATCCATGACAAAGGCACGACGCGCCTGTGTATCCATAGATACATCACGCACAGTGATTATATGAGTTTTTGCCATTGGCTTTTCTCTTGCCGAGCGACGCAGTATTGCCTTGATTCTTGCTTTTAGCTCCAGGATGTTAAACGGTTTTGTGATGTAATCATCTGCACCATATTCCAGCCCCATGATTTTATCCATATCGTCGCCTTTGGCCGTTACCATCACCACCGGCACCGCACTAAACTCACGGATTTGGCGACAGACATCAGTGCCTTCGATTTTCGGGAGCATTACGTCGAGGATGATGAGGTCGTATACATTGTCACGCGCCATCTGCAACGCCTCTTCGCCATCATAGGCCATGTCGACCTTCATACCGTCTTGTTCCAGACTAAATTTTATACCCTTTACGATGTTTTTTTCATCATCTACGACCAAAATATTAGCCACAATCTCACCTCAAAATAAAGATAGAAAGGAATATGTTTATGACAATTTCCAAGAAAATGTCCATACTTGCATTATATCTTCTAATAACACAAATTACCAGTGTCTATGCGGAAGAAATAGAAATGCCTCCCCCGCCCGTATATACGGCAGGTGCGGTAGTATTGATGGATGCGGCGACAGGGCTTGTTTTATATGAGTCGGAGGGCAACACCCCTATGTATCCTGCCAGTATTACAAAGGTGATGACTGCTCTTGTAGTCCTTGAGCATGTTCATGACCTCACCGAGCGTATAGAATTTTGCGATTATGCCATATTTTCGTTTAATCGCAACTCCAGCCATATTTCTATGGACGTAGGCGAGACACTTAGTATATACGAAGCCTTGCACGCCCTGATGCTGGAGTCCGCAAACGAGGTCTCCATAGCCTTGGCCCTGCATATAGCAGGCGGCGTAGAAGAATTTGCAGATTTGATGAACCGCCGTGCAGCTTCGGTGGGAGCCGCTAACACAAATTTTGTAAACCCCAGCGGTCTGCCTGCCCGCGGACATGTTACCACCGCCTATGATATGTCACTCATCATGCGCGAAGCCGTGAGAAACACTATCTTTCGTAACATAATATCAACGGTGCGTTTCGACATCCCCCCTACCGAACGCCAACCCGAGACACGCCATTTGCTTAACACAAACCAACAAATCCGCCCATCCGTTTTTTACAACCCCGACGTAGTAGGCGGGAAAACAGGCTGGACAACACCCGCAGGCAACACCCTCGTAACCTTTGCCCAAAACGACAAAGGCAGGGGGCTGATTACCACCGTACTACAGGGTGACGGAAGCCGCGCCTATGACGATACCACATTATTGCTAAATTACGGCTTTGCACTGCCCATGGAGAATGTAGCGGTGTTCGACTCCACGACATACTCACTTTCCATACCCGTTATGCAAGAAATCGGCGGAAATGATACAGAAATCGGTCGCGTGCGTCTGGCATCCGATACTGATTTGAACTTTGAGCTACCCATGGACTGGTCAAACTCGTGGTTGCGTTATGAGCTATCCGTCCCCGAGACATTAAACGCGCCCATATTCGAAAGCACCGCCGTGGGTCGAGTGGCAGTATATGTACAAAACATCCGCGTGGGCGAAGTCCCCCTCTTTGCAAAAGACTCCATACTTGCCTACACCCCTCCCACCTACGAGACCTATACAAGCTCCGCTCTATACAAATATTACAGCACAGAAAAAGCCCCATTCAGCCTCTTTACCGGATGGTTTGCCTTTCTCAATAATGAATATGTACTGACTCTTGCGGTACCACTCGCACTTTCGCTTTCGTCACTGCTATTCGCGCTTGTGGCAATACTCACTCGCAATCGTCGTCGCATTCGTCGCATTCTTCGTGACAATCGCAACAAATATACTCGTTATCCTCACTATAGGTATAAATAACGTCAAAGACATTTGTTTCCTCATCAAAATAAAACTCGTAACCCATCCGCTCCAAAGCATCCGTTAGAGACAGCATAACAGCACCATCCCACGTCAAAAGGATTTCCTCTTCAGAAAAAATATAGGTATTGACTCCATCAGACACCATGGCTACCCCTGTAGCAGAGTCTCGACTTACCCTATATCCCAACTCTTCAAAAAAACCACGTAGAGGCACATACACTTCGCTACTAAAAACCGCAGGCGTATTGTTAGACAAAATCGGCATGCCATTTAACGCTATCTGCAAGGGTGGAGGCGGAACAGGCTCCGGCTCAGGTTTAGGCAGTTCTTCTTCCACAAAGAAATCGCCATACAAGGTATCAATATCCAAAAAAGGCGCGCTAAGCAGCCTATCCGCAATCGGGATAATTTCTACATTTTCATAGGCTACTGCATCGTCTCCGCTTATGATTCCTATGACCACAATCGCACCCACACCGATGACAACAGCACAAATAATCCCTATGCATCCGTATTTGATGTACTTGGTATACTTTGCAAATTTTTCAGGAATGGTAATTTGGGGCAACTTTGGGAGCTTTTCTTTCAAGCCTTTGATTTTGTCGAGCATAAAAACACCCTACTCCTCATTAAATTCAGATGCCTCTTTTATATATCGCATAAGAAACGTATCCATCTGGTATATATCCAGCGGCTTTGAGGCATAATCCGTAAAGTCGCCGTCTGTATAAGATTCTGTCATTTCGCTGAAGGCATTGGCGGTCAGTGCGATGATGGGGTGGCTGTAGCCCATTTCCCTTATGATTTTTGTGGCCTCTACACCATCCATGCCGGGCATCATGTGATCCATAAAGATGATGTCGTATATTTCGCCTGATTTTATTTTTTCTATAGCCGCCGCGCCGCTTTCTACCATATCAACATTTATCTCATATGGCGCAAGAAAACCCTCCGCCACATACAAATTAGCCTCTACATCATCCACCACAAGTACTCTGCCGTATGGCATAGGTGTGGGTTGCAATTTTGACAGCCTGGCAAATGGTTTGGCCTTTATATCAGCACCTACCACTGCATTGCCGCATTGCCTTTGCGGTAGCCTTATAGTAAACGTGCTACCCTCGCCGAGTGTACTTTCTGCCGTAACAGTGCCATCCATTAGATTGATGAGATGATAGGCGATGTTTAGGCCAAGCCCCGTACCCTCGATTGCGCGATTAGCCTCCACGTTATATCTGGAAAATTCGACACTCAGGCTATCGAGTTGTTCCTGTGTCATCCCTTGTCCGGTGTCCTCTACCTTGATTACAAAAGTTACCCTGCCGTCACATATGTCTTCTGCTCTAAACGACAAATGCACACTGCCCTCCGACGTGTACTTAAATGCATTAGAAAGTATGTTATTTAGTATTTGCCTCACTCTTAGTTCGTCACCCACCAAGCGGGCGGGCAACTTTTCGTCCACATCTAATTTGAGGTCTATTTTTTTGTCACCGATATAAACCTGGTTTAACTGTATGGTGCTTAAAATCATGCAAATTGTGTCATACGCGGCATGTATAATCTCCATTTTTCCCGCTTCAAGCTTCGTAAAATCCAATATATCATTGATGATAGAAAGCAACAAATTTGACGAAGAATAAATTCTCAGAAAAGCCTCTTCTGTCTCCTTTGAGTGATTGTCTTTTTGTAGCTGCGCCTCGGTAATCCCCAATATCGAATGCATGGGCGTACGAATTTCGTGACTCATGCGAGCAAGAAAACGAGTTTTTTCTTTGTTTGCAAGTTGCTCTGCATGTACGGCTTCTTCGAGTTTTGTCCGCATCTCTTCCAAGAGCTGACGTTCTGCATTTTTAGCCTCTAACAATAACTGTTTTTCATTCTCTTTCATCTCTAATAATAACTCAAGCCTTGTAAGCTCCAGTTGCATACCATCAATATCGCGCTCCATACACCTCTCCCCTTAAAAACACCCTGTTTTGCGCGTCATTTACGTTGCACATATATTTTCGAACGAAATATTCACATCAATAACACTGTCGCCCACTAACATAGGCAAACAAATCACTTTTTCTGCATTCATTGTGATGTCTATTTCATCACCTTCTATACAGATAGGAGTGGATATTTTCATAAATACATTCATAGCCGAAAAAGCCGTCGCCGCATGGGCGGTTATCATGTTTGTCAGTTCCCCCAAAGCACTTTTTGCCATTTCATCCAAGCTGTTTGTTGCGTTGTCCGTCATAAACGAAGCAAGTTTTGTGGCATGTTCCTTTTCAATAACATATACGACATTCCCTTTTAAGTCTCCGACCATGCCGACGATGATGATAATCCCGGAACCCTTAAAGGTCTTGCCCTTTGCTTGCAAGTCACTTTTGCTGACATTTTTGAGACCGAGTAGCGGCATCACAACATTAAACGCCGCCATAAACGGTGCTACATTTTTTACGTCCATGCGTCAATTTCACCCCTTTTAAACCCAACATTCATAAGCATTTTCCCAAACACTGTTTCTCCGATAACGGTGTATGTGGGATAGTTAAGCGGTGAAATTTTCATATTGTCTCCACGCAAAACAGATGGCGGAGAAACACGCAACCCATACGCCCTGTTGCGCTTGTTTAGCACAGAACAGGCGTTGCCGGCTACGATGTTTGCAAACTCCGACATCGTTTCTACGATTTCGTCATTGCCACTTGGCTCCCTTTTTAAGACAGTTGTAGTAAGTACATGTGCGGTGCTTTTTGACAGACTGATTAACATCTTCCCCGGAAACTCGCCGATAATGCCTATCATAACGGCCACTCCCTCTGTCGTATACTCGCTTTCGCACAAAAATTCTTCTTCATATGTTATTAGTGTTTTTGTGAGGCGATTAAGCCCATCACGCAGTGCCTCTTTGAACACCTCAAAATACTCAGATTTGAGTACAGTAAACAGTTCTTCGGCGGACATAACACGCTCTATGATTGCCACTAAGTCGCCATCGTCTACAGGCTTTTGGATATATCCTGATACGCGGTTGCGCTTTGCCTGTGACACAATTTCGTCGTCCATCATTGAGCTGATTACTATTACACGGATGTCTTTGTTGATTTCGTGTACGGCGCGTGTACACTCCAAACCATCTGTACCGGGCATGGTCATGTCCATGGTCACGAGGTCGGGCATTGTTTCTTTTATTACCTTTTTTACCTCATCCAAACCACCTGCGGAACCCACTACCTCATAACCGTTACGTTCCAAGATTTCGCTAATCAATGCTACCGACAGCGCGGAATCATCTACCACTACCACACGTATGTTTTTCATGACATATCCCCTTAAAATGTAAGCAAATTTTATGGTCGGTGGGGGACTCGAACCCTCGGCTTCCACCATGTCAAGGTGACACTCTACCAGCTGAGTTAACCGACCGCTTTGTGGGTGCGTTAGGATTGTAGCATTTTTGCGTGACAATTGCAAAGACATTGACGTATACTTGGAATATGTCGCACGAAATTATAAAAATAATACCAAACAGCATAGCCGATGAGATGGAAATCACTCCCGGCGATTTTTTGTTGCAAATAAATCAAAAAAAAATAAAAGACATCCTTGATTATCAATTTTTTTCACAAGAAGAATATCTAACACTGGAAATACAAAAGCCAAATAACGAAATATGGGAGCTGGAAATAGAAAAAGATGCGGAAGAAGAACTCGGCATGATTTTTAAACAACCGCTGATGTCTGCCGCAAGACGCTGTGCAAACGATTGTATCTTCTGCTTTGTGGCACAGCAGCCGCAAGGGCTGCGAGAATCCCTCTATGTTAAAGACGATGACATAAGGCTCTCCTTCTTGCATGGCAATTATGTAACCCTCACAAACCTTTCTGATGCAGAAATAACTCGTATCGCAGGATACCATCTATCCCCTCTTCGCATATCCATACACAGCACCGACATTACCCTTCGAAAAAAAATGATGAATAACCCATCCGAAAATCTACACAAAGCCCTTACCACATTTGGTGCAGCTGGTATAAAAATGCATTTCCAAATAGTGCTGTGTAAGGGCATAAACGATTTAGAGCATCTTGACGAAGCCATAACCTTTCTGCGCAACCTAAAAGGGGCAGAGTCCTTAGCTGTAGTACCCTCAGGCCTCACTCGTCACCGCGATGGCCTATACCCGCTCAAGCCATTCACACCCGATGACGCAAAAAATGTCATCGCCCAAATAAATAAGTACAAAAATTTTGTGTTTGCTTCTGATGAATGGTATATTATGGCTGGACAACCACTACCCACATACGAACATTACGATGATTTTCCACAACTGGACAATGGGGTAGGGATGATTAGGCTGTTTGAGTATGAGTTTTTTCAAGGACTAAAGAGAGTTTCCCCCATTACTGCAAAAAACCTTGCTGTTGGAATTATTACAGGCGAGGCGGCGGCAGAATTTATGCGCGGCATTGGCAAAGAGTTTGAAAGGCGACATCCCGCTGTGACAATCAATGTATATCCGATAAAGAATAATTTTTTTGGCGAAAATATAACCGTTAGCGGATTGCTCACGGGTGAGGACATCATCAAACAAGTCAAAGGCCGCGTCTCCGACGACGTGCTTTTCCTGCCGCAGAATGCATTCCGTGACGGCACAGATATTATGCTCGACGGCACCACATTGGGACAACTCTCCGACGCACTCACTATCCCTGTAATCATCGGAAGCACAAATGGCGAGGAGTTTTTTGCCCAATTATCCGAAAGGCGGGTAAAATGAAATTACAATTATGTTTATCACAAAGCTTTAATGATACCCCCTATACCTTCAAAACAGGGATACGTGTGTTTACTTTTGAAGAGGCACTGTATCATGTGTATCACCATTGGCGTGAGTCTGTGGATGAATTTTTGGGGGACAAAATCATCGCATGGGTGACGGAGATTGGTCATTCTTATTTGGCGGCTAAGATGAAAGAACTAGCTGCAAAGGATGGCTTTTCTGCCAAGGTGATGGGATTTTTGCGACTGGCAGAGTATTTTGATGATGACGAGCTGGCGAGTCTGCTTAGCGAACTGGAAAAGTGGGAGCAAAGACGTGAGTGGGAACAACTAAAGGAGCGCGGCGACTATTTTGCACGTAAAAATGAATGCGAGAAGGCAATCCCGCTATATAAGCGTGCGTTACAATACGATGATAGCAATGTCGCGATTTTAAACAATCTTGCAGTGCAATATATGCAATCCGGAGCTACGAGCGAAGCCCTGTCGTTTTTAATTAAAGCGTTGTCATTAGAGCCCCAAAATTTCTCAGTTATGCTACATTATATAGAGGCGGCGATTTTGCACGGAAGCTTTGACAAAGCGGCAAAGACAATAAAAAAAGCTTATGCATTACAACCCGACAACGCTGATATTTCCTATCTGCTCGGCTTGATGTCCTATGAAAAAAAGGACTATCCTGCCGCACTTTTACATTTCGAAAAAGCCATCGAGGCAGACAAAACCGTACCCTATTATGTATTTAAAGCCGTGGACATCCACCTGCAAATGCGCCGGTATGAGAAGGCACATACCACACTGCAAAAAATAACCACTCGTGATACAGGCTACTATGCTAAAGAAGCCGAAATCTACCATGCATGGGGCGACATAACTCGTGCCATACGCAGTATGAACGGCTCACTAGCTCTCACCCAAGACCCCGAAGCGACCCAATATGCACGCCTCGCCGCCTACCACCGCCAAGACTACGACATGCAACTCGCCGAAATCGCAATAAAAAAAGCCCTAACCATATCCCCCGAAAACAATATAGTCCGACTGGAAAATGCACGCATAAAAAAAGGCCTGGGTCGCACACGCGAATACCAAACCTCATTAAACGAAATTTTAAAATCCTTCAAAGAAAGCTATAGGACAGACTAACCCTCCAACAATCTCGCAATCGCACCTTCTAAAGAAGAAATAGCGTCATTTAATTTATCCACCAGATGTTTGCAGTCCTCTTCTTTTTTTGCTAAAATTTCAATCTCATTTGTAATCTCTTGCACAATAGGGAAACCCAAGTTGGCCGCCGTCCCACGTAGCGCGTGTGCCGCAGAAATAACTGTAGCATATTCGTCTGCAAGGACAGCACTCGTCACATCTGCAGCCATTTTAGCCGCGTCAAACTTGCCCAATAACCGTTGGTACAGCTTCATATTATCCATGACGCGAGCTTTGCCGCTCACCACGTCAATATCAGGCAAAAACGAAGAATAATCCATACTAAGCACCCCTTACATAACGTTTTTTGCATTGTAACATAAAAAAATAAAAAATCAAAACAGGAGGTCATTTCATATGTGTAATACCAACCTGTGCAATAGCCGCATTCGCACATCACGCAATCTAAAGCATTTTACCGAAGCTGATAGCCCCTCCCCACATGTCGGGAGGGGTTTAAAATGCCCATTAGGCGAGGAGGAAAAAACATATGTACACATTTAAAAAAGCAACATGTGATGACATCAACGCGCTTGCAGAAATCCGAAGTGAGTTTTTGATGGCCATCGAGAACTCACCGACAAAAGAGATGCACGAAAAAATGTTTTTGGCAAACAAGGCATACTTTGAGGACGCAATCCCCAATGATAACTTTGTCGCATGGATTGCACTGGATGGTGACAAAATAATTGCGACGAGTGGTTTATCATTTTCTGTTGTGCCGCCAAACATGAGCTGTCGCGACGGCAAAGTAGCATATATAATGAATATGTATACCATTCCAAAATATCGCAACCAAGGGCTTGCATCCGAACTGTTCAAGAGGATTATGGAAGAAGCACTGGCACGCGGATTCAAAAAAATCACACTCAATGCCACTGACGAGGGCAAGCCCGTATACAAAAAATTCGGATTTAAAGATGTAATAGGAGACATGGAGAAATATGGAAATCTGGAACAATAACGACATATACTTAACCGAGCAACTGGTAAAAGAACCCACAGCACTGCAAAACGCCACAAAAAAGATAAGAGCCACCCCTTATCCTCCAATGGAAGTATCCCCTGCCCAGGGCAAATTTTTGTATCTTTTGGCAAAGATACAAAATGCTTCTCGAATTTTAGAAATAGGCACATACTACGGCTACAGCACCATCTGGCTTGCCAAGGCTGTCCCGGAGGGTGGCGTGGTAGTCAGTATAGAGCAAACCCAAGCCTTTGTAGAAATGGCAAAAGAAAACATAGCAGAAGCAGGGCTTTATGAAAAGGTACAACTGCACCACGGCGATGCCTCATTGATTTTATGTAATTTCATAGACGAAAGCACTTCCCCATTCGACATGGTCTTCATAGACGCACACAAACCCAGCTACCCAAAGTATCTAAACCTATGCCTAAAACTATCAAAGCCCGGCACAATAATAATAGGCGACAATGTAATCCTGGGCAGCGAAATCTCACTGGCAACAAACCCAAAAGCGGAAGGTGTCCGCGATTTCATACAAAATCTATCCGCCGCAGACGATATAGAATCCACAGCATTGCAAACAGTAGGCATAAAGGGCTATGACGGCTTTACCATCGGTGTTGTAGGCCCCGCCAAATCAAAAACCCCGCAACCACTGAAAATCCAGTGATTACGGGGTTTATACTGAGCTGGAAGGATTTGAACCTTCGAATGCAGGAGTCAAAGTGTTGAACAATCCGTTTTGCGGTATTTAGTACTGTGTCGCAACTCCTTGTTTTATAGGGTTTTTCTATTTTTATTTTTTGTAATGACAGGTAAAGTTTAGTGTTTATTTGCCACAGTAAACACTAAATAAACACCAAAAAGGATTGACATGTTAATAACTTTTACGTATAATGAAAGTACCGAGAGGGGATATTAACATTGTATAAAGTATACTTCTATAAAGACAAAAACGGTAACTGCCCCATAATTGAATACATTCGGGATTTATCCAAACGGCGCGACAAAGATAGTCGTATAAAACTTAAAAAAATCCAAGAATATATAAATTATTTGCAAAAAGAGGGCAAGCAAGCCGGAGAGCCATATATTAAACCCCTTACTGATGAAATATGGGAATTAAGACCGATAAAGGATAGGATTCTATTTACGGCGTGGGATGGAAAAAGATTTATGTTACTTCATCATTTTGTGAAGAAAACACAAAAGACACCACCCCGCGAAATTGCACAAGCAAAGCGCAACCTAGCAGATATAAAAGAAAGGGGCTTAGATAATGGACAATGATATGGAATACGAACGCGCCATAGAGCAAGCAAAGGTTAATTTAGCTGATATTCGGGAACGTGGTGAAGATGCTATTGGCGGGAGTTGGGATGATTTAGAAAAAGAATTATTTACCCCGGAAGAAATAGCCGCCAGCGATTTAAGGGTAAACATGATGATTGAAATAGCCCATGCAAGAAAAGAGCGAGGCATTACTCAAAAAAAGTTGGAAGAACTTAGCGGCGTAAAACAACCCATAATAGCCCGGATGGAAAAAGGTAGTACCAAACCGCAACTTGATACTATATTAAAGGTATTAGCCCCATTGGGTAAAACCTTATATATTGGTGACTTGCCTACCGCCAAAGCATAAAAATAGCCGATTCCGCTAATGTGGAGTCGGCTTTAACTTTACATAGATTTTGATTGTATGGATTGCTTCCGTGTAAATAGCGGCTTCTTTTGTGCCTTGGGAGTGAGCATATTTTCAGGTGTTATCATCCACCAGTTAAAATCAGCGTAAGTTATCCACATTTTTATATGATTTTATTGTCAGAAACTAGATTTAATCACTCTAGGGCGTGTCGACAATAGCAATCAAGCAATCGACTTAAAATAACCAACAGCACATGCAATATGAACGGCGGCACGGTAAGAAAGGGTGTGTTTA
>JGI24703J35330_11748718_pt1 | contig 28726 bp, 24 predicted proteins | sample TergutNt197P1_FD_35330 | JGI IMG/M metagenome (IMG submission 35330)
GCCTGCTCTCATGGGCTTTTGCCATACAAGGCAATTTTGAGGCGAATATCTGAGGATATTTAACGAAAAATTAACGCAGTAAGGCGGAAAATTAGCCGAAAAGCCGCCGTGCGTTAGTTTCCAAGGAGGTCTAATTACCCCGCTTATTATCCAGCGTTTTATAAAATCTTTTAACTACTGGTTTTTGCTTAGGCGGAGGTTTGGACAGTTTTTCATACGCTTTTACGATTTCTTGAACTAGTTTGTGGCGGACAACATCTTTATGCGAAAAATGACAGACCGCTGTATCTTCAATGCCTTCAACTACTGAAATAGCTTCAATTAACCCCGACTTCTTTTTATCTGGTAAGTCTATTTGAGTAATATCGCCTGTAATCACCATCTTGCTATTAAACCCCAATCGAGTCAAGAACATCTTCATCTGTTCTGGAGTGGTGTTTTGTGCTTCATCCAAAATCACAAAGCTGTCATCAAGAGTGCGCCCTCTCATATAAGCAAGAGGAGCTATTTCGATTATACCACGTTCGCGGCATTTTTCAAAGGCTTCCGCACCTAAAAACGCATACAAAGCATCATTAAGTGGGCGTAAATATGGGTCGATTTTGTCCTGCAAATCACCTGGTAAAAAACCTAAATTTTCGCCAGCTTCTACAGCAGGGCGTGTGAGTATAATCCGCTGAACTTCTTTAGCTTTGAACGCTTTTACTGCTTTAGCGACTGCGAGATAAGTTTTACCAGTCCCCGCAGGACCTACTCCGAAGACTATGGTGTTTTTACTAATTTTGTCAACGTATCTTTTTTGCCCTACGGTTTTAGTGCGAATCGGCTTTCCAGCGAAAGTCACGCAGATACAATCGCCAGTTAATTCTTTTAGTGAATCGCTTTCGCCACTCCCAGTCATATCAGAGATATAGCGGACCTTTTGTTCGGTTAGTTGTTCACCACGGGATACGATTTCGAGCATATTTTTGACTACGTTAGCAGCACTTTCGATGGTTTGCGAAGAGTTCGGGTTTTCGAGTTTAGTTGTGACTTTTATGTCCCCGTTCCTACTTGTAATTAAAACTCCGAACTTTTCTTGTATGATTTTTATATACTCATCAAAATCACCAAAAATTGCTTGAATATGCTCAAAATATTCAGGTCTGATTATTTTTTCTTTTGTACTATTAGTCATGTATATTATTATATCATAAATTTTAAGATTCGTCAAGCAAAATAAAGTAAAACAAGAGGATTCCCCCGAAAGGCGGGCTTTGCCCGTCTGGAGTGGGGGTATCTCGAAGGGACGTGCTTTTTCAAAATGAGAGTCGCCCCTGCACCCTCACGCTTCGCTCGTGCGAACCAACGCAGAGCATCGGGGGTATTACCCCCGAACTTTTAATAAATTTTCAAAAAAATAATTTTAGTGACAAAAATGTATTGACAAATCAAAAAGAGTATGATATAATTAAATATGGTTGGGGGTTCTATACTTGATATAAAATTCTAATTCTAAGGCAACACTGCACAATTTCAGCGTGTAAGGCACGCAGTCAAATTTATAGCCAGACGAGGCAATTTTCGTGTTAATATCCGTTGATATTGTAAGATATTTAAGCGAAAATTAACGAAGTATGGCTACAAATATGCAAGTGGATTGTGTTTTTGTGAATTGTGCGGTGTTGCCTCGAATATATTGCAGAAGTACCCAAGTGGTGAAGGGGCTCCCCTGCTAAGGGAGTAGGTCTGTCAAAGGGCGCGAGGGTTCAAATCCCTCCTTCTGCGTACTAAACCGCTCGGACTTATCGTTCGGGCGATTTTTGTTTTTTTACACCATTTTCTTTTCATCACACAACGTATTGCACAGTATATGTAATGTTGTATAAAAAACATCGAATTTTAGGTGCTTTTTTAGTGATAATGATGTTTTTTTGAAAAATGCTTGACTTATACTTAGTATTGTGATAAAATCACAGTGTGTTAGTATGTTAAAAAACTGAATAACCTTTAGCATATTATATATTTTTACGACTTTGTTTTTATAACACATAAAAAGGATTGATTTGAAAGAAAAAGGATTGATTTGAAAGAAAATGAGGTATTAAATTGTTAGAACACAGAGAACGCAAACTTGACCGTGGTTTAATCTATACAGATGCTAAAAACTGCATTGGTTGTAACAGCTGTATTAGACAATGCCCTACCCTCGAAGCAAATGTTACAATTAAAGAAGGAGAGACACTTAAAACTCACTTAGATGACAAAGAATGTATCTTGTGTGGAACTTGTCTTGACACCTGTTCGCATAATGTTAGACAGTTTAGGGATGACTGTGATGATTTTTTTGAGGACTTGAAAAACGGCAAAAAAATCACGCTTATGCTTGCACCTGCGTTTTATTTCAACTATCCGAAAGAGTATAAACGGGTGTTGGGTTATCTAAAATCGCTCGGTGTGAAGGATTTCTTTAGTGTCAGCTACGGTGCGGATATTACAACTTGGGCATATCTCAAATACATCACAGAAAATAATGCCTTAGGCAGAATTTCACAACCTTGTCCTGCGATTGTCAGTTATATAGAAGAACATGAACCTTCTTTAATTAAAAAACTTATGCCTATTCAAAGCCCAATGATGGCTTTAGCGATTTGGCTCAAAAAGTACAAGAAAATCGATGGTGAGCTTGCTTTCCTTAGCCCATGTATCGCAAAAAAAGTCGAGATGAAAAGCACACGTGGACTTGGCATGATTAAATACAATGTCACTTTCGTGAATCTAATGCAACGTCTAAGAGATACTGGAGTAAATCTAAACGCTCAGCCTGAATTACAAGACGGTATAGAATATGGTCTGGGGTCTTTGTATCCAGCACCCGGTGGTCTTCGTGAAAATGTTGAATTCTTTTTGGGTGACAAGGCTTTTGTGGTTCAAGCGGAGGGTGAAGCTCACGCTTACGAATACTTAGAAGAACTTATGGATATTTCAAAGCGGAATATTGGTATTACACCAACTTTAATTGACATCTTGAATTGTGCGAGAGGGTGTAATTATGGTACTGCGACTGAATTTAGACATTCTAACAATGATTTTATTCAATACGAAGTCTACAAAATGAAGCTTAGAAAACGCCAAAAACACCAAGATGATGCTAAACAAATGCTTTTGAATCAAAGCAAAAATAAAAAAGAACGCTTGACTTTAGAGTCATTAACTCACGTTGCACCTACCGAACGCTTAAAGAGCTTAAATGGGTGGTTCGCTGATTTAAAACTCGAAGACTTTATGTGTACTTATGATGACCGCAAAACCCAAACATCGATGTTGACACCAGCGCTCATTAACGAAGGTTTTGGAATGCTTTATAAATCAACACCGACCGAAAAAAACTTCGACTGTCATGCTTGCGGCTACCGTACTTGTCTTGAATTTGTAAAAGCACTTTGCCTTGGAATTAACGTTCCATTCAACTGTGCTGAATATAATAAGCTAATTCTTAACGAGAAGATGCAGTATCAAGAAACGGTAATTCAACACTTTGAAGAGGTTAGTGCAACGATTTTAGAGTTAAATCGTGACAACATCCAAATTTCTAAAAACACACTCGGAATCAATGAGCGTGTTGAAGATGCGGTTGTATGTGGTAACGATATGAATCGCTCGCTAGGTGAGGTAAACACCGAGTTTGCGAAAGTTGCGGAAACTTATAACGAAATCGTTGACGTAGCACGCAAAACCAGTCTACTCGCAGTAAATGCACGAGTTGAAGCAGCAAGAGCTGGTCAGCACGGTAAAGGTTTTGCAGTCGTTGCAGAAGAAGTTGGTGTACTAGCAGAACAAATCATGATAGCTGCTGATGCTAACTTAGAAAATGGCGAATCCGCAACTAAAGTTCTTAACGAGCTTGTAGCAAGCACTGGTCAGTTCACTAACCGTGTTGACGGTATAAAAGAAACAACTCTTGAGATTAGAGAAAATGTTGCGAGCATAACGGAAAGAACTCGCAGTATATTAAACCAAATTGAAGAGTTGAACTAAATTATAACAAAAAGGAGGCATTTATAATGCAATTACTATGGAATCAAAGCTACGAAACAGGAAATATCTCGGTCGATAACGAACATAAGGAAATTTTCGGTCTGGTCGAAAAAATCCTAAACGAAAAGTTTGAATCAAAAAGCGAAAAAATCAAGAAGGCGATTGCGTTTTTAGCAAATTATACAGTTCGTCATTTCCAGAACGAGGAAAAATTGATGGAAGAATCGAACTATCCGAGAACCGCTGAACATAAACAGCAACACGCTGATTTTGTTGTAACAGTGGGCGAATTGCAAGAAAAACTTCGTATCGGAACGGAAGAGCTAAATCTTAGCTTAATCGTCAATGAAGTGATTGTAAACTGGCTAACCGAACACATAATCGGAAGCGATAAAGCAATGGCTAAGTTTTATAAGGAATTTAAGGACGCTCAAAAGAAAAAACGCTAACCCTCTAAATAATATCTGTAGCAAATACCGATTCATTATCATATAATGTGAGTAAAGCCAAACAAGATGTCCTATAGCGGGCTTTGCTTCGCTATAGAACATTACTTACTGCAAATGATAAAGGAGGTATTTGCTATGAACGTATTTTTCTTATTTCTACTTATATTTTTTGGTATTCTCGGTGTTTTTTATACGTTGAATATAATATACACCACTATGATTTGTAAAATCAGTGATGTTATTTTCAGAAAAAATAACAATACTGATGGCACTAAATTTTGGTGCGGTTCGTTATTGAAATAGAAACCTATGGTTCAAAAATTTTCCGTCTTAGTTTGTACGGTAAAAGCTAAAATTAAAATCTTACAAACATAATTAAGAGCATTTTGCTAATATTAAAAGCACAAGGTTAATTCACGACCTTGTGCTTTTTGTCAAAAGATTTATAAGATTTTAAGCAAGTCAAACGGGAAGGAATAAATATAGATGAGGAAAATCGTGAAAAAACTAACATCGACAGTTTTTATTGGTACGTTATTATTATGCACAGTTATCGGATTCTATTACACTCAGCTTCCAGACAATTATTACCTTTCAAATGAAGCAAGCGGGAGATTTTTTGGACTCGAAACTTTTTTTGATGTAAAGGTTAGTCCGAGTGAGTATCACAACCAAAATAATTCGAGAAAAAATGATGCACTACAAGTTTTTAAGAACGCTGAAAATAGTAATTGTGATTATGAAGTTCAACTAAAATTATTTGGATTATTCCCGATTAAAACCGCACAAGCGGAAGAAATTGAACGCCCAGAATTGGTATTGGGTGGAACACCTTTCGGAATCAAGATTTTAACTGATGGTGCGATTGTTACAGAACTCGGAATGGTTGAAGGTGAACATGGGTTCTCTTCACCAGCCAGAGAAGCTGGAATCAAGAGCGGTGATGTAATCACAAAAGTAAACGGCATAGAAATATCTTCTAATGCAGATGTGGCGAATGCTGTTCAGCAAAAATCAAATGGCGAAATAACACAAATCACTTTTATTCGAGACGACAAAGAACGCACTGTTAATATCACGCCAAAACGCTCAACTCAAGATGGTAGTTATAAAATCGGAATGTGGGTAAGAGATTCAAGTGCAGGAATAGGCACACTTACCTTTTATAATCCTAACAACTCTTCTTTTGGTGGATTAGGTCACGCAATCTGCGATATCGACACAGGTCAGATTATGCCGATTTCGTCTGGACAAACCGTTCCAGTTTATATCTCTGGAGTAGTAAAAGGATACACTGGTGCACCGGGTGAACTTTGTGGAACTTTTGTGTCAAGAGTATCAGTAGGTGAAATAAAAGGTAATACTGAATCTGGCATATTCGGAATAATGCCAGACCCACCAGTAAATGCTTTTGATTGTTGTGAAAACATTGATGAAAAATCAAACGAACTCCAAACAATTCCTATGGCGTATAAGCAAGAAGTAAAAGTAGGTCCTGCAACAATTTTTACAACAATAGATGGAAACACCCCTAAAGAATATGACATTATGATTGAAAAAATAGATTATAATCCTCAAAATCAGACTAAGAACATGGTAGTAAAAATAACCGACCGCAACCTCTTAAAAGAGACTGGTGGTATTGTTCAAGGAATGTCTGGTAGCCCGATTGTTCAAAACGGAAAACTTGTCGGTGCGGTCACACACGTATTCGTTGGTGACCCGACAAGAGGATATGCGATTTTTGCCGAGAATATGTATCGTAAATCCCAACAGTTTGTTCCAGAAAACAACAATGATTCCACAATTACTATTATTGATTGCAACGAATACGAAGGCGAATATTATTTTGATGAAGTTGCGTAAAAACAGATTTCACCTATGAAATGTTAAATTTTTGTGGGTGAATACTTATAATTTTACAAAAAAAGTTGTAATGTTATTGACTTTATGAAAATTTTTGTGTATAATAAGTAGAAGTATGATAAATAAATTAAATAAATCCAAACCTAAAAAGCTACTCATTGTGCTATTTATTGCGGTTTTTGCTCTTTTTTTGACAAGCTGTACCGCTCAAACACCGCCACGGAGTGCGATTGCTGATTATGACTATAGCGAAATGCGATTATCGCAACTCGACATAATCGCAGGGCAAATTGATGTTGAACGACCGATTGTTGTTATTACTACAACGTTCGGTGTAATAAGAGTTGCGTTATTCCCAGAATATGCTCCAAACACAGTTGCTAATTTTATTGCGAGAGTTGAAGAAGGTTTCTATGATGATAGTGCAATTTTAGCGATTCAAGATGAGGCGTTTTTTCAAGCTGGCGTTAATTCAGATGGTATAGCTCATGAAATCGAAATTGAGAACGAATATTCGCCAAATATGTGGCCTTTTAGAGGGGCACTCGGTGGATATGGAACTACACAAGGAATAAGCGACTCACGCTTTTTTATAGTAGACGAGTTGACTTTGACCTATTCGGAACGTGAACGACTCGGCGAAATGTTAGTAGATGGCGAAAATACCCTACCTGACAAATTGTTAGAAGCGTTTGATGAAATCGGAGGTGCAATCCCGCTTTCTGGTATTTTCACTATATTCGGACAAGTAATCGATGTGCAAAGCCTTGAAGTTGTCAGTAAAATTGTCGCAACAGATGTAGACCGACTTTCGCGTCCACGTGAAGAAATCAAAATTATTACAATTGAATTGGAATCGTCATAAAAGAGGTGTTGCAAAAATCATCTCATTAAATTATATAATCAATATAAAAGGTGGAAGTGTTATGAAAACCAGAAAAATTTTCGGAAAAATCATTGCATCTGTATTATGTACAGCTTTAATGCTTACTTTAGCAGGATGTAATTCAGAAGACAAAAGCACTCAAGGTAATATGCTCAACTGGAGTTATAGCGACTTAGAACCTGGCGACATCTATGCCGAAATCAACGTGAGAGGATTTGAGGGCGTAATGCGTTTTGTTCTTTTTGAAGGAATCGCCCCTGAGGGCGTTGATGCTTTTATGGAAGCTGCTAACAGTGGGTATTACGTAAACAGAACATTCCACCGTATTATCGAAGATATACTTATTCAAGGTGGTGCATTTAATCCAGACGGTGGTGACATCAGCGTCACTAACGAAGATAAGTTTGCGGTAGAAACTCATGATAACGCACGCAATTTCTTTGGAGCGCTTGCGTTTGCAGTAGACGAGCATAGCGGAATGAATTATCGCCAGTTCTACATTGTAACCGCATCTGAAAGCATTGATATTGAAGATGAACGCGAAAGACTAAGTAGCAGGCTTGAAAGACTTAGAGAAACAAACACTTCTAACGGAAATGGTGGAAATGGCGAAAATAATGAAGATAATGGAATCGCCTCAGAAATCACTCAGTTAGAAGAACTCATTCGTCAAATCGATCGTATGTCGGAAGAAGTGGTAGAGCGTTATTCTGAATTAGGTGGATACTTCCTACTTGATGGCAGAACTACTGTTTTCGGACAGATGATTGACGGCTGGGATGTATTGCGTGAAATCGCATCAGTGCAGGTTGTTGGCGGAAACCTTGCTGATGACGTAAACATTGGTCTCGCCGAAGAAGGTATGAGAGGGAGACCATCAAGACCTGCAAACGAAATTTTCATCGAATCTGTAACTGTAAACAGAATCCCTGAACCTGAACCAGAAGAAGACGAAGAATAGATTTATATTTCTTGTTAAATTGTCAAATAAATCCAATTCGTATTAGGCAATCTTTACTATACGTTGCTTTGTTGGTTAGAACGTATAAAAAAGCCCAGTTTTCCTATAATAATATAGTGAAAATGATGATTTTGATAAAAATTCAAAAAAACTCTTTTCTTTTTAACGAAAATGTGGTATAATCTTCTTTATATGTTTTGGCAACTTTCAAAACCTGTTTATGTATTTTCGCCTTCCGAGCCATCTGCTCACTAGTGAAAACGGCGACATTACTACTTTTATTGAAAGTTCGGGTATAATACCCCGACGCTCTGCGTTGGTTCTCGCTCGAGTGAAGTGAGATGAGTGCAGGGCATTAGTTCGATATGATGCGTTGAGGATTGCCTTAAAACCTATCACAGGGTATGTTAGATTTGCAGTTATTGAATATTGTTGCAAAGGGGTACAAAAATTGGACAAATTTATTATAAACGGTGGTAAAAAGCTACATGGAAGTATAGACATCAGCGGAGCAAAAAATGCCGCTGTTGCGATTTTGCCTGCGACAATTTTAGCTGGAGGGGTATGTGTTTTAGAAAACGTCCCTCAAATCAATGATGTTACGATTGACTTACAGATTCTTAGACATATGGGGGCTGACGTACGGCTTTTGGATAAATCGACAGTTCGGATTGATACAAAACATATCAAAAACGTGCCTATTCCTTATGAAATGGCGCGCCATATTCGTGCATCTTATTACTTTTTAGGGACACTTCTTTCAAGATTTAACCATGCCAAGGTTTCTATGCCAGGGGGGTGCGATTTAGGTGACCGCCCTATTGACCAGCATATCAAATGTTTCAAATCTTTAGGTGCGGAACACACGATTGAACATGGAATGGTAGAAATCGGTGCGAACAAACTGATGGGGACGCAGATTTATTTCGATAAAGTCACTGTCGGGGCGACTATCAATGCTATGCTCGCTTCTGTAAAAGCAGATGGACTTACTATACTCGAAAATGCAGCTAAAGAACCTCATATCGTTGACCTTGCCAACTTCTTAAACTCGATGGGTGCGGATATAATGGGGGCTGGTACTGATGTGATTAAAATCCGTGGAGTTAAGTCTTTCCAAGGCACTAACTATACTATTATTCCAGACCAAATTGAGGCTGGTACGTATATGGTAGCTGCTGCTGCGACTAAAGGTGATGTCACAATTAAAGGCGTTATTCCTAAACACCTTGAACCGATTACATCAAAACTTCGCAAAGTTGGAGCGAAAGTAATCGAAAATGACGATAGTATGAGAATTATCGGTTCACCCGAATATGAGCGTACTAATATTAAGACTATGCCACATCCTGGTTTTCCTACCGATATGCAACCACAGTTCGCAGCGCTCCTTACCCTCGCACGTGGTACAAGCATTCTCACTGAAGGAATTTTTGATAATCGATTCAGATACGTTGACGAACTTCGCCGTATGGGTGCAGATATTTCGGTTGACGGTAAAGTTGCGGTAATTGAAGGTGTTGAAAGGCTTACTGGTGCCCCAGTTAAGGCCGCTGATTTGCGTGCTGGTGCTGCTCTGATTATAGCAGGGCTTAGTGCTGACGGAACTACTCAAATTGAAGAAATTCAGCATATTGAGCGTGGTTATGAACAGATGGATGTTAAACTACGTGAGCTTGGTGCGGATATTGTAAAACGCAAGCTCCCTGCGTCTGAGTCGATTGCTAAGGTAGTGTGATATGATTATAGCTCCACTTTGTAGCTCAAGCAAAGCTAATGCAACTTTTGTCGGCAGTCGCTCTGCTGGGATTTTAATCGACATCGGTTGTAGTTACAAAGCATTGAGAGAGAATTTAGCTATATGTGAAATTCCGCTTTCGGCTATTAAAGCAATACTCCTCACTCATGAACATAGCGACCATGTAGGTGGGCTTCGTGTGTTCAGCAAAAACCATGACGTTCCGATTTATGCGTCGTTCGGGACTGGGCGAATGGTGTGTGGAAAAGGACTTGTTTCAAACTCTGATAATTTGTTTGGAATCGACAGACTAAAAGACATACCACTTGACTTTGAAATTTCTGCGTTTGATACCCCCCATGATGCAGCAGGAAGTAATGGATATATCATTAAACGTGATTCTTCTAAAATTGCATATATGACTGATTTAGGCGAAATCACCCCTGGAGTTAAGGAAGCTACGCTGGGTTCAAACTTTGTCTTCATCGAATCTAACTATGAGCCTGAGATGCTTAAACTAAACGTTGACTATCCTCTAAAAACTAAGGAACGAATTCGTTCAAAATTAGGGCATCTTTCTAATATCGATAGTGCTGATTATATTGCAAAACTAGTAAAAAACGGTGCAACACGAATTGTTTTAGGGCATTTATCAGAAAACAATAATACACCCCAACTAGCTTTCTCGAGAGTTGTCCATCGTCTAACACACGATGGAATGCGTTTAAATTATGATTATACACTAGATGTCGCAGGGGTTCGTACAAATGGCGAATGTATAGCTGTTTAATATACAAATCACATACAAGATACATACGTGAAAGGATTACAATAAACTTATGAAAAAACTAAAACTATTCGCCCTTATCGCTATGGGAATTACAGTTATTGGATTATCTGGGTGTGAATTTTCTACAACTGGTTTCGGTGGTTTTTGGAACGGTGTCATAATTGCATTCGGAATTTTAGCGGGAGTAGTTCTGTTAGCTTTTATTGTGTTTGCAATCGTTTCTGCTTTTTATAAAGGCAAAATTTATGAAATCAAAGTAATTAAAAAGAAGGAAGACAAAGTTCTACGTGGGAACACAATTGGTCGTGGAACACCAGGGTATAAGGGTCAAACAGACCTTTCGAGAAGGGCACGTAGACAAAAAGGCAGAATTCGTTACTGCAAAGTAGTAGCTGAAATCGAAGGCGAAAATAAGACTCTTAAATGCAACGATTTAGTAATCCTAGACAAGCTGATTATAGGCAAAACTAATAAAGTTCGCATTCGTTTTGGCGAAATCATTAAAATTATTAAGAAATAAAGAGTGTAAGTAAATCCTCAGAATGGGCGCGAAACCCCGTCCTGGGGATTTTGTGTGATAGCAATAGAAAGGGCTTAAAAACGATGAAACAAAAAATTTGTGCTATGGTTTTAATGGTGATTATGTTATTTATGGTGCTGATTCCAGTTTCTGCAAACATTCCAGCAACTGATGGTATTCAAGTCTTAAGTGCTACGAACGAATCCATCACGATTTGGGGGAGTTTGCCTGATGCGGGGTCGGTAAATACTCGTGCTTTTAGGCTTGCACAGCCAGGGCGGGTTCAGATTGTTTTTCGTCACGATACAGTGAGTACAAGTACTGCTTCGAGGCGAGTTACACTCTATAATTCTGATGGGGCGGTTGTTGTATCGGCAGCTCCGCGCATAAATACGAGAAGTACCACTCTATCGCATCGTTTTTTGCCAGCTGGTGAATACACCGTTGTCGTTAGATTTGGAAACACTGGTGCGTGGGAAAGTTCATTGAGTGAAATTTATCGAGTTGACGTAAATTTTGTTGCGAATACTGGACAATTTGAAATCACACCAAATAATACGAGTACAAATGCCACACCGATTAGACAAGGCAGAGCAATCACCGGGCGATTATTGAACGCTAATGACCGTGGATATTTTCGTTTAACACTTTCAAGACCAGGAGCTGTTTCTTTGAACTTCGCACACGCACATCCACAACAAAATAGCGAAACTAATCGTGGTTGGAACGTCCAGCTATTATGCAATCGTTTCGGGGCTCACATAGACCAGAATGTGCTTCAAACATCACGCAATACGAACATACCACGTGTCTTTCTTTCAGCTGGAACGTATTATGTGAGGGTGTCGTCTTGGGGCGTTTTACAAAGCACAGCTGATTTTACTATAACCGCTAATTTCACCGAAAATACTGGGCAATTTAAAATCGCCCCCAATCAAACACGTGCGGACGCTACTCCAATTAGAATCGGGCAAAGTGTGATTGGTAGATTATCACAAAATCCTAATGTTCGAGACAATAACGGAGTAGATTTTTACAGATTTACATTAACTGAAATGAGTGAAATTCAATTAGACTTCCGCCACGAAATGCGTAATGGCACAGATGCTCGTGGTTGGAACTTAGAAATTTTTAGGCGGAATAGACCAGATATTGTTCAGAGTACACGTGTACTTAGTTCACAGCAGAGAACTACAAGCGAACCGCTCACACTATCACGTGGGAATTACTATGTACGAGTTTCTCGATACGGTGCTCGTTTAGGCAACGAATACACGCTCACAGTTAATTTTGTGGAGCGTTCGTATGTACTTGGTCATGTTACTGGTGGTTCGTCAATTACCATAGCAGATGCGTTACAGATTCTGCGTTTTTTAGTAGGGTTGAATAGCTATATCGAAGAGGGTAACGACGCTTGGAATGCTGCTCGAATCACTGGTCATGACCAGCCGGTAATCGCAGATGCACTTGCGATTTTGCGATATTTAGTGGATTTGCCGAGTAATTTGGATTAACATACCTTAACGACCTATCAGATGCTTATAAAATAATTGGAAATGCCGTGCCTGTTAGAATAGCTTGCGAAACATGGAGTAATATAACATGGATTATAAATATAAAGAAGCCACTATAGCGGAACTTGAATTAAGGTGGGACAAAAATATCGCCGATAATAAAGGCGATGAGCGTTGGATTGCTTGGAAATCCCAATCTATAGTAGAAAATAAAAGCCGAAAGTGCAAGACCTTTGTGATTTTACACGGTGACGAGCCAATCGGTGAAGGAACTTTAATATTCTCATCTCCGTATGTTGAGGTAAATGCACTAAGAATCGACAAACAGCATGAGGGTAAAGGGCATATATCAAAACTTGTAAAAATAATGGAAGACTATGCAAAAAAATGCTGGATATACAAGTCTTAAAATAGGAGTAGAATCCGCCGAAACAAGAAACCACGCTATATACCTGCATTGGGGATATGATACATTTATCGAGTCAAAAATTTCTGACATTGTGGGAGAAGGCTTGGTTTTGTATTACGCTAAGAAATTGTAAAGGGAAGCAGGATAATCACCACGATTAATGCAGGTTACTATTTCGTACAACCTCAAGGAAGGGTGTGTCTGTGGAAGAATTTCTACTGGCTTAAAAGCAATTGAATGACGAGCATCTTTCAAAACAACGGGGCTTTGTTGTGTGGAAAGAAACAACTCTATGACGAAGAAAAAATGCCCTGTAACACAAATTGCTTTATTTTCATACTATAAAACAACCAGAGTCATCCACTTAGAAAGAAAGGCGGTTGTTTTAGATGTTATTTACAAATATAAATATTGCGTATGCGATTACTGGTTCATATTGTACTTTCGCTGATACATTAACTCAGATGGAGGGTTTAGCTAAACAAGGTGCCAACATTATTCCGATTATGTCGCAAAACGCTTATTCTACCGACACTCGATTTGGGAAAGCAAACGAAATTCGTACAAAAATTGAAGACATTTGTCAGCGGAAAATCATTCACACAATTGCAGATGCTGAACCAATCGGACCTAAAAAAATGGCAGACATTATGCTTGTCGCCCCGTGTACTGGCAATACTCTTGCGAAGTTAGCTAACAGCATTACCGATACTGCGGTGACAATGGCAGTAAAATCGCATATAAGAAATGCAAGACCAGTTGTTTTGTGTATTGCAACTAATGACGCACTTGCGGGTTCGGCAAAAAACATTGGTGCTTTGTTGAATAATCGCAATTATTTCTTTGTGCCTTTACGTCAAGATGATTTTATGAGTAAGCCGGTTTCAATTGTTTCTGATTTCACGAAAATTCCTGCCACATTAAAAGCTGCACTGATTGGAAAACAGCTTCAACCTTTGCTTGACTAAAAGGCCGTTGAATTATTCAACAGCCTTCTAAATGAAATGTGTTCGATTTTAACGTCATCAAGACGGTTCCCCACGACACAAAAAATAGTCGGGGGAACTCAAAAAAGTTACAATAGCTGTATTTTGCGTGACTTACACGCCGTAAATATCGTTATAGTTAATGATTTCATCTAAGATTTTTGGCAACATTTCATCTGCCTTATCATCAGATAGCTGACAAGTTCCTACCATTTTATGACCGCCACCGCCGTATTTAAGCATAAGGCTTCCAACATCAACTTTGCTAGTACGATTGAGGATTGAATGACCTACAGCTACCGAGCAGCCTTTAGCGGTCTGTCCCTGTTCGCGTTTACCTGGTGCTATCCAAGCAGAGATGTTCTGTTCAGGGAACAGAGAATAAATCATAAAACGATTGCCTGCATAAATTGGGTGATTAACATTACGCAAATCAGTAATCACCACATCTTTTTCAACTCTGCTACATTTGAGTAGCATTTCTTTGAACTTTTTAGACTGGTCTTCATAGAGGTCGACACGTTCAACAACATCTGGCAGGTCTAAGATTTGGTGTACGTTCATTCCGCGACAGCATTGTAGTAGCTTTTCCATGAGTTGATAGTTACTAATTGAAAAACTTTGGAATCGACCTAAACCAGTTCGTGGGTCCATAACGAATCCGATTAAAACCCAATCTTCAGGTTCGAGAATTTCTTCTTTCGTGAGCATTCCTGCATCGATTTTATCGACAGCTTCCATCATTTCATCTAAGTGTGGAAAACGTTCTTTTCCACCATAGTATTCATATATAATTCGAGCACAACTTGGGGCAGGGCGACTGTCACCCTCATAGTCACCTTTGTGGGCGTTGCGTTCGTCTTCGGATGAGTGATGGTCAAACCAAAGACCACAACCTTCTACATAAGGAACATTAGCCAACACATCATCTTTGGTGACTTCGACAGCACCGTCTTGTAAATCTTTTGGGTGGACGAATTTGTAGCTTGTAACAACCCCAACTTCACGAAGTAGTGCACCGCAAACAAGTCCGTCAAAATCTGAGCGTGTAAGTAATCTCATAAGATTAAACCTCCTAAAATAATTATGCAATTACCCTTAGTATATCATAAAAGTTAGATTTTTTCAATAGTTTTGCGAAAATTTATTGCTCAATTGCCATATTTAATTCTTCTACAAAATCTGATAACCAGTTGGCGAAATTTTCATCGCTATTAAACTCGGCGATTATACTGTCTTTGACTGCTTTAGTAATCTCTTCGCCTGCTTCTCTTTGTTCGTCGATTTGTGCTAAAACAAGTCCACGGTCAGAGACAGAACGTTCACGCAAATGGCTATAAAGAACTCGACGTGCATCAGCCGCACCAGCGAAAGAGCCTGATGAATACATAGTGCTAGATTTAACGGTTTCGAGTGCGACTCTGATTGCATCATAAACCACATCGATTAGTTCGATTTCCAAATCTTTAGCGGTATTATAAATCAACTCATAGTTCATCGCACCGATAGTTACTGGTAAACGCCCTGAAATAGCCGCAAAGCTCACATTTTGTTCGGTTTGAGTAAACCATTCGATAAAAACTGCACTTGCATATTGCTCTTCAGGTGTTGCACTGACAACCGCCACGCCAGCACCTTGTAATGCCATGATTCGTTCTCCACCTTCAAACATAGGGACTGGTAGAACCAGTGCTTCTATCGGGCGAACAACTCCGTTAATATCAACCTCTTCGGGGAAGAACGCTGCTGATGCAGATGAACCAACATATGATATAATTTCGCCCACACGCAAGTCATCACTACGGAATCGCCCATAAGAAGTAAAGTAACCTCTTATAGCTGGAACGTAATAAACATCCCATATCCTACGCATAATAGATTCGTCGATGTTAAGATTTATTTCGCCGAATTCGTCATTAGCGTTAGATAGTTCAAAAAGCTCAACCCCGAGTTGTTTTGAACCGATTACAAAAAGGTTCGCAAAAGCGTCACGCCCGAATAGTGCTTTTCCGTCGCTCCATTCATAATAGAGTGCGGCAACACGTGCAATTCCCTCTTTGGTTTCGAGGTCTTGGTAAGTCACCCCCATCTCATTAGCGAAGTCAATCCAATCGGTGTTGTTTAGCATTAAGATTTCGGGTGATTTAGCTACTGGAAATAAAAATAATTCGTTGTTACGTCCGATTCTGCCACGGTCTATAAATGGTGCAAAGTAAGTTGACTGTTGTTCATAGGTGAAATAATCGTTCAAATCTACCAGTAAGTCCATAGTTTTTAGAACATATGCTGTGTCTGCAAAAGATGAAAAGATGTTCGGGAGTTCTTCTCTTCCAATCTCATTGCGTACCGAAGCGTTGATTGCTTCTTCGATGTTACCAACGCTTCCTTTTCCGATTGCGTCTATTATGATTCCGCGTTCCATACCTATCGTGTCATTGAAATCGCTTACCAAATCATCGAACGCATTTTGAACAATTCCAGTATAGTCATGCCAGAAAGTGATTACGACTGGATTTTGTGGGTCGAGCTGTACGTTTCCTCCTCCGCTTGTTTCGCTACTTTCGTTATTACACGCCATTAGTGTGGACATGAGCATTGATATTCCTAAGAATGTCGCTACAAATTTTTGATACTTTTTCATGGTATAACCTCTCTTAAATTATATTTTTTCATTATGAACACAGCTTCTAAAGTTGCCTTAGTTGTATTCCGTGTTACTATAAACTCCTTTCACCAATAAGTCGTGCAAACACTCATATAGAACATTAGATTTAATTGGTTTTCCGATATGTCCATTCATGCCGAATTTGTGTGGTTCTTTGAGTTCTTTACCTAATATGTTTGCTGTAACTGCGATAATTGGGATTGTGCGTGCATCTTTATGTTCACTTTTACGAATTTGGCGTGTAGCATCAAATCCGTTCATGACTGGCATTTGTATATCCATCAGAATGGCATCAAAATATCCTTCTGGTTTTTTTGTGAACGCCTGTACAGCTTCTGAACCATCATAGACACTTTCAATTATAAATCCCACTTGTTCTAAGATTGAGGTTATGACATATACATTTGTACTTACGTCATCAACGACTAAAAGGCGTTTTCCTTTGAATAGTTGTGTGTATTCGTTAGTAGTAAATTCGCTTTGAATTTTATCTTGTTTTTGTTCGTTTTGTGAGGTAAACGAGTCAATAGTTTGTTCGATGGTGTTTTTGATAGCTCTGATATTGGAAGTTGGCGAGTTATTTTCAGTTTCAGCTTTTACAATCGTTTCGAGCAACTTTTGTGGGGTTATTTCGTGCGTGTCTGGTTCACGCAGGTTTACCACAAAGCTGAATACTGCACCTTCACCAGGAGCACTGCGTAACTCGATTTTAGACTGCATTGTTTGTAAAATATTCTTGGTAATTGTTAATCCTAAACCAGTACCTTGAACGCCACTTTGTGAATCAAAAACGGTCGTTGCGACTTGTTCAAATGGGTTAAAAATAGTCTCTTGTTTGTCATAAGGTATTCCGACTCCTGTGTCTTTAACGGCAAAAAGATAATTTCCACTACCTAATTGTATGACCGAGAGAGTGATTGTCCCTCCAGGTTTAGTGAATTTATTTGCATTACCAACTAAGTTAATCAGAACTTGTTTTAGTTTATGGTAATCTCCATAAACATTGTCGTTATAAACAATCTGCTCGGTTTCAAAAATAATTCCACGTTCTTCTATTAAAAGCCGCATGATTGTTTCTACATCTTTCATAAGCCCCTGAATAGAAAATGGATTTACTACTACGACAGAAGTCTTGCCGCTCTCGATTCGTGACATTTCGAGAATTTCGTTTATAAGTTCCAGTAAATAGTTAGCAGAGGAGCTGATTTTGCTTAGATGTTCGCTGACTTGTGAAAAGTCATCCCCAGAATGTATGGTTTCAAGTGCGATATTAGTAAACCCAATAATTGCGTTCATAGGTGTGCGAATTTCGTGCGAAACTTTGGATAAAAACATACTTTTCGCACGGGAAGCAGAATGCATTTTCGCCGCATTAGCATAAGTAGCAATGATTTTAGTAACAGAATGTAGGGTGTTGCGTGATTTATTGTCCCAAATTTCACTGTCAGAACTTGGAGCGATATAAAGTATACGCCCAGAATTTTCAGCATTTTCGTAAGTTTCGCAACAAAAAGTGGTAGTGTTTTTTTCGGGGAAGCATAGACAAGACCATAGTTGTTTATCGTCACTTTCGTTGTCAACGTTGTCACGTTTATATACCAGAGTTCCACTTGAGCAGAGGTGGTTTTTGTAATATTTAAAATCGTTTGTAGGCACGTGTTGTGTAGCATCTGATAGAGGTTTTAGACCAGTTTTTTCTTTATTATACCACTGATGGGTAATTTGGCGTGTTCCAAAATTGTTATCGTAAGTACAAACGACAACTCTTTTGAGGTTATACTGTCGAGCAATTACGCCAATTAAAATTTGAATCGCTGAATCTAAATGAAGGGTTCTTTCAAAAAGTTCAAGGCTCAAATGAGAGATTTGTTTTACGTTATTTAAGTCGAGATGGACATTTACAGGCATACTCTCGTTAGTAGCACTAAAGCTGATTTTTTCTATATTTTTAACATTGTTTTCAACACACTCGATTTGTAAACCGAACTCTACATCTGATTTTTCGCCTTTGTAAAGTTTTGCAAAAGCATTTTCGATTTGTTCGATTATAGAATCGTCAAGTTCGCCTTGAAGTAAAATTTCATTATTACTAAGTCTTAGTGTTAAAATATCAGATAGGTCATTATTGCTTAGTACACGCAAAATCTCATGTGCGAAATTATGGATAAAAACCCCAGCAAAAACTTGACCATATGTCATTTCGAGAGGTGCAAAGTCTTTTATTCGTAAGATATATATATATGTTTTTTCTGTATTTGCGATTTGCTTTTTTAACAGTTGTAAACCATATTCGCAATTGTATAATCCAGTTGTTAAATCGCGACGGCTTAGTTCTAACTTAGCAAATTCTTCGAGTTTTTGTTGGGTGATTTCTTTGGCTGAACCGATTTTTTTGCCACTATTATTTTCAGCAGTTTCAATTGTGACGATGTTTTGGTCACTCTCGACACAGACGTTTTCGATATGTGCCATCTTAATCGAAAACCAGAAGTATCCATTGTCTGATTCGGTTTTTTCGTTACGTAATTCTACTATAGGTTTTGCTAACTCATATTTAATTCTAAGCTCCATCTCAAATTTAGCTTTTTGATTTAGACGATTTTTTAGTTCGTTTAAATCATCGGGGTGAACAAAATCAAGCAAAATTTTTGAGAATTTTTTGACTTTTTTAGTCGAAAGTACTTGTGCGTTCTCGGTTTTAGCGGTGAAGTAATAAACCGAAAAAATATCGCTTTCTATATTGTATTCCATAAAAGTGTCAGTCGAGCATTCGAGTGCGAATAGATACCGCTGGTGTTCTTCAAATGTTCGCATTTCTGCTAATGCTCGCCTTGAAATCATCTCATTTAATGTACTGCACAAAAGGTCAATTTCACGAGTTTTTGAGTCAATATTGAAAATCTCCACAGGTTCAGAAACGTTTGAAGCGTAAATCAAATCATCACCGTTTTCAAGTTGCTTGATTTGATTAGAAATTTTTTTGAGTGGTTTAGAAAGATTTTTAGCTACAATAAATAACAAAATTCCGCCACTCACACAAGCAACCGCTGTACTAATATGAACTGCACTAGTGACGTTTCTGGCAATTTCAAAAAGAGCACGTTCAGTACCCATAGCGACTAACGCCCAAGTTTCGTTATTAAACAAAGCGTTTGTATTATATAGGTGTAGAGGGCGAATTATGAGATGAACATCTGGATGTTCAGCGATTATATAGGTTTCGTAACCGTAGGTGGATTCAAGTGTAAGCGTTTGATGATGCTCGAGTAATCGGTTCATAAACGCTCCAGTGATTTGCATGATTTCGGCGGAAAGGGTTCCGCTAGTTTCTGCTGCACGTGTCGTTAAAAAGCCATCGTCGTGCGAAAAAGGAGCATCGATTCGTACGAGCATATAACCGCTCTCTCTGAAAGTTTCCAAGTCACGAGCTGGAAAAAAGCTCTCTAACTGAACAGTCTGCATTTCTGTGCCAATCATAGCAATCATCTGACCATCTAAAATAATCGGTCGTGTGTATGTAATTTGTCTATTGGCATCGCGCGGTGACCACGGCGTAAATACGTGTGGTACACTCCAGTAAGACAGGTCTGATGAGTCAAACTCGGGCGATTCGTCAAAAGCAATCTGTGGCATAATGAAAGAGTTCCAAGTAGACTCATAATTCGGGTTGAAAGTGAATCTGCTACTCCATAAACTATCGGTCGGCATATTATACTTACGTGCTATGTCCATAGGACCGCGTACGAGCAAAAGCTCATTTACAATCCCTGCACCATTGTGACGGCGAATAAACGGACGTGCACTTCTGTAGTACAACCCATTAAGATTAACCGTTTCTGGGTTTTCTATAACCCTATCTACTGGCAAAAAATACATAAAAATACCAGTAGTCGCAGTTATACCAAGTGATTCGAGCAATGCATCTGACATATTATCGAGTAGCACTAACTCGTGATAGTCATCGCCTAAAACTTGATTTATATCAAGTTCGTTTTCATAAAGATAGTTGGTGATAATGTCAAGAACGCTGTATTCAAGTGTACTGACGTTTGACCAATAATTGTTCATTGCGTGTTCGAGATTGGTTTGTCTTGTCATGGTGCTGTTATTTAATACTTCAATTGAATTTGTGCGTAACGTAGAGATTGTCCCACTCGCAAAAAGAAAAGTACTGATAAAAACAGCCTGAGCCAACATTATAATCATAATGGGAACAAATATTTTTGTAAAAACAGATGATTTTTTCATAGTTTGAACCCACCTTATATTATTGAAAGTTCGGGTGTAATACCTCGACGCTCTGCGTCGGTTCGCTTGAGCGAAGCGAGAGGGAAGCAGTGCTTGCCCTGCGGTGTTACCGAACATTGTGACCCGTGTACGCCTCCTGATACTCGTCAAAAGTTATAGGGATGCCCCGTGTATTAATTCGCAACAAATGTCTTGACATTTTTGTGAATTAATATCTGCCCTGCTGTTTCGGTTGTTTTGCGTTGGCAAACGAGAAACAGGGGCATTTTGAGCAACGAAAGTCACGTGCGGCTTTGCCGTGAGTGTTAAGACTTTCGTTGCGGAGTAATAATGAAGATTTTGAAAATATGTTACCATAGTAGCATATTTTTTCTTTATTGTCAACTCTTTTATGGCAATAAAGTTTGCAAAAAGGCAGGAAGTTAATAGGATTGGTTTAATTTGGTGTTGTTTTCGTGTTATTTCGCTCTAAAATATTGAATTTTTTATAAAAAACTTGAAAAAACACTTGCATTTTTCAAAAGTATGTGTTATAATAACACAGTATGTTGTCTATTCACTCGCATTTTAACTCAATGGATTAGAATTGGTATTTTAGTATTAAGCTACTATATTGAGTGTGTTTGAAAGACATATGACATAGATTTATGTTATATAATGTTGAAGGAGAAAATCAAGAAAATGGAAGCACTAAAAATTATAGCTCAAGATAGCTTAAAAGAGCAACCGTCAAAATTCGCAATTGGTGATACTGTGCGTGTTCACGTGAGAATAACCGAGGGTGAAAAATCGCGTATTCAAATGTTTGAAGGCACGGTAATCGCTAAAAAACACGGAGGAGTTCAAGAAACTTTTACGGTACGTAGAGTAGCTCACGGCGTTGGTGTTGAAAGAGTATTCCCTATTCATAGCCCATCAGTCGAGAAAGTTGAAGTAATCCGTGAAGGTAAGGTTCGTCGTGCGAAGTTGTACTATCTAAGAGATAAAGTTGGTAAGGCGGCTAAAGTAAAATCTAAATTTTAAACTGAAACTTGGTGAAACATGGGTAAAAACGAAAACAATCCTGAAATAGACGTAGATATAGAGACTGTAAAGGCAGATATTGTGAATGAAATCGAATCTGATGTTGTTGATGCAAAATCGGAAAATACTGAAATAAGCGAACCAATAAACGAGAACAGTTCCTCTCCTTTAGCTGGCGTTCGGAATGATAGTGATACCGAATGTATTGCAAAACGGAGGGCGAGCTGGTTTATTCGTGACATTTTTGAATGGGGCGAAGTTTTGGTTTCGGCAGTGGTTATTATAGTCACTGTGTTCACATTTGTGGTTAGAGTAACGTCAGTCGATGGTAGTTCGATGAGTCCGACTTTGTTTAATCAAGACCAAATGCTTGTGACGAATTTTTTCTACACCCCAAGTCGAGGTGACATTGTAGTGGTATATGCGCCAGAGCTTTTTTGCAATGATGATGGCGACTATGGCAAAGATGTCATTAAAAGAGTAATCGCAGTTGGTGGTGATACGGTTAGGATTGATTCGTACTCCGATGCAGACAGTAGTGGTCGTGTTTATGTGAATGGTGAGCCTCTCGAATCTATTTCGGTTGATGGAGAATCGCTTGATGTAATCGGTGATGGTGTAGAGTTTTACGAAAATGGATATTTTGTGAGGGGCAGAACTCACTCACGCTTTGCAACGATTGATATAGAAATTCCCGAAGGTTATGTTTTTGTGCTTGGTGATAATCGTGGTAATTCAGTAGATAGTCGTGGAATTGCTAATCAAAATCCAGGGCATCAAGGAACAATCGGATTAGTAAACATAAACCACATAGCGGGGAGAGCTTTTTTCAGAGTAGCTGGAAGTTCTGGTGGTGATGAATACTCTACTCCATGGAGTAGAATTTTCTCGGCATTTGGGTTTGTTCAATGAGTGCAATGAATAGGGGAAATAGAGATAACCATTCAAATAGTAAAAGCGGAAATGCACGAAATAATCGTGATAACAAGCAAAGCACTATGAACCGTAAACGACTGGAGCGTTCGCAAAAGCGACAAGAACGTGATGGTAGTGTATCAGAACAAAATTTGAATATTCATTGGTTTCCGGGGCATATGACAAAAGCTCTTCGCCAGATTGAAAAAGAGCTAAAGCTGATTGACGTGTTTGCTGAAATTACCGATGCAAGATTGCCTGAATCGGGCAGAAATCCGCTTTTAAGTCAGATTGTCGGTGATAAACCGCATATACTACTTTTGAATAAGCGAGATTACGCAAGCCCCGAGGCTACAAAAAAATGGCTTGAGCACTATAAATCGCAGGGAATAATTGCGATTTCATGTGATTGTCGAAGTGGGGCGGGGTTAGAAAATCTTCCAGCACTCTTGAAACAAGTTGTGGGCGAAAAAAAGTATGGCGGTGCGATTCGAGTGATGGCGGCTGGGATTCCTAATTCTGGGAAATCTTCGTTCATCAATCGAATGGCTGGTGGTAAAAAAGCTGCTGTTGGAGACCGCCCGGGGATTACTCGTGGTAAGCAGTGGGTAAAAATTGATGGTGGTAAAGCTGGTAATTCAAGTATAAGTGCTAATTTTAGCAATAAGGGTGGTAATGCTGGAAAGGGTGTAGAACTTGAAATTCTCGATTTACCTGGTATTTTGTCGCCGAAACTTGAAAATAAAGATGTTGCATTGCGATTAGCTTATACTGGAGCTGTCAAAGATGAGGTTATGGATGTTCATGGATTGGCGATGAACCTTGCGGAATTTCTGTACGCTAAACATAAGGACAAGCTAATCAAGCGTTATAATTTAGATGAATTGTTGGAAGTTGAATCAGAGCAGCATACAGATACTAAAATTGATGGCGTGTTTTTGTTGAAGAGCATTGCGAAATCACGCTCAATGAAAATTGCAGGTGGCGAACTTGATACAGAACGTGCTGCACTCGCTTTGTTGGATGATTTTAGAGGTTGTAAAATCGGGCGAATTACGTTGGAATTTCCGTCAATGGGAGATAAGTCGTGAGTTTACTTTACGAATTTGATAAAGGGTATAAAGGTATAGTCTGCGGAATAGATGAAGCGGGGCGTGGAACGCTTGCGGGAGATGTATTTGCGGCGGCGGTCGTGCTGAATCGTGTGAGGCATAATCCAATCACACAAATCGCAGGGCTTAACGATAGCAAGAAGCTAACGGCAAACAAGCGTGAGCAATTGTTCGATGAAATCATCTCTAACTGTGGTGCGTATGCTATTGCAACAGCGTCGGTCGAAGAAATCGAAGAATTAAATATTCTAAATGCTACAATGCTCGCTATGGAGCGTGCTTTTGAAAAACTCAAAACAATTCTTGATGAGCAAATAGCAAGTTGTGGAACAGAAAGCCTCACGGTGTTAGTTGATGGTAATCGAGCACCCAATATTCCAGAATCAATTACGGTTGTAAAAGGTGATACTAAATCAGCATCGATTGCGGCTGCATCGATTTTAGCGAAAGTTGCTCGTGACCGTTACGCAACTGAGCTTGATGTGATGTATCCCGAATATGGATTCGCAAAACATAAGGGTTATGGAACTAAATTACATAGAGAAATGCTACTAAAACACGGTGTGTCCGTTATTCACAGAAAGTCATTTCTAAGTAAAATCTTGTATAGTCGTTTAAGTTGAAAACCGCAAGGGTTGTGAGTTTTTTTATTGAAAGTTCGGGTGTAATACCCCGACGCTCAGCGTCGGTTCGTGCGTGCGAAGCGATGGGGGTGCAGGGGTAACTCTGTCAAGCAGGGCAAAGCCTGCTCTTCGAGAGCTTTGCCCTGCGGTGTTACCGAACATTTAATCGACTATATAAATAGAGTATTAAAGAGGGCTGTATGAAATACACAAGCACAAGAAATTCAACTATTGATGTCACCGCTTCTGAGGCTATTGTAAAAGGCATTTCAGAAGAAGGCGGGCTTTTTGTGCCGTCTGATTTAGAAAACTTACCTAAATTTTCGCCTGAAGATTTAAGTAATATGGCGTTTAAACAATATAATTCGTATCAAGAAATTGCTTTTGAAGTGTTGAAGGCTTTCTTGAATTTTGATGACGAGAGCCTTCAGAGGTGTATCAATGATGCTTACCGTGTCAAAACTACTCATTCTAATTATTATCGGTCGCTAAAATTAGGATATGAATATGGTACAATTGAGTCTAACTTTAATGCACTTGATGTCGCACGTCTTGTAAAGCTGAAATCCGAAGAAAAGCAAGCACCTGCACATATTCTTGAACTTTGGCATGGACCTACAGCTGCTTTTAAGGATATGGCACTACAGATTTTGCCACGAATGTTAAAAGTTTCTCGCCAAACTGTAAAAGATGGAACTGTTAAAACGCTGATTCTTGTAGCAACTTCTGGTGATACTGGTAAGGCCGCACTCGAAGGTTTTAAGAATGCTGAGGACACTGAAATAATAGTATTTTATCCCGAAGATGGTGTTAGTGAAATGCAAAAACTCCAGATGACAACACAAGAGGGTGATAATGTTCATGTGTTTGCGGTCAAAGGGAATTTTGATGATTGCCAGAATGCGGTGAAAGAGCTGTTTGCTGATAAAGATATAGTCGAACGTACTAAAAAAGTGGGAGTGTCTTTGTCGAGTGCGAATTCGATTAACTGGGGAAGGCTTTGTCCTCAAATCGTATATTATGTATCTTCTTATGTTGATTTAGTGCGTTCAAAAGCGATACAGAGTGGTGATAAAATAAACATCTGTGTTCCGACTGGGAATTTTGGTAATATATTGGCGGCGTATTATGCAATGCTTATGGGGGTTCCAGTTAATAGGTTGATTTGTGCTTCAAACTCGAACAATGTTCTTAGTGATTTTATAAACACTGGTGCTTATGATAGTGAGCGTGAGTTTCATACCACCGTTTCGCCGTCGATGGATATTCTTGTTTCAAGCAACCTTGAGCGATTGTTGTATCATCTATCTGATGGTGATGATAAACAAATAAATAAATGGTTCGCTGATTTGAAAAAGAAAGGGAAGTTTGCGGTCAACAAAAAACTACACGATAAAATTTCTTCATTCTTTTTCGGTGGCTGGTGTAGTGAAATCGACACCGCTAAAACGATTAAAGCTGTTTTTAATGAACACGGTTATCTTATGGATACGCATACCGCTGTAGGGTATAAAGTTTGGCAAGATTACGTCAATGAAACAGGCGATAACAAAACTAAGACGATTATTGCATCAACTGCAAATCCGTACAAATTTGGTGACGCTGTTTATAATGCGCTATATGGCGAATACATTCCAGACATAGATGAAGACGAAGAATCAGACGAAAACGAAGTTGCAAACCAAGAGTCGTCTCAAAATTCGGGCGATTTTGAATATGTGAACGTAGAGTCATGTGCTTTAATTGCACAACTTTCAAAACGCACTGACATCGGGATTCCTAAAGCTCTCTCGGATATTGTAGGCAAAGAAGTCCGATTCAACGAAGTTTTAGATAAATCGAAAATTAAAGATGCTGTATTGAAAATATTATAAACTTACCGCAAGTAATAAAAAGGGGAATAAAAAAATGCAAATCACATCAAATACTACACCGGAAACTAACATCGTTGAAATTGAATTTAACGTAAACGCTGAAGATTTTGAAAAAGCGTGTAATGCCACGTATCTTAAAATGAGAAAAAATATTTCTTTACCAGGGTTTCGTAAAGGTAAAGCACCACGTAAGATGATTGAAACTCACTACGGTGAAGGCGTGTTTTATGAAGACGCAGTCAACGATTTATACAATTTGCATATCCCTAAAGTTATTGACGAAACTGGGCTTGAAATTGTTGCACCTCCAGCTATTGAAGTTAAAGAGGTCAGTCGTGAAAACGGTGTGACTTATAAGGTGAAGTTTACTGTCAAGCCAGAAGTTGAAATCGCTGATTATAAAGGCGTTGAAGTAGAAGTTCAAAAACGTGAAGTAACTGATGAAGATATCGACCGTGAACTCGAACTAATCAGAGCTGATAACGCAAGAATTATTGATGCGTCTGACCGCTCTGTAAAAAATGGTGATGAAATCGTTTTTGATTTCACAGGTTTTTGCGAAGATGAACTCTTTGATGGTGGTAGTGCAACTGATTTCAGACTTGAGGTAGGAAGTAAACGTTTTATTCCTGGATTTGAAGAGCAGATTATCGGCAAAAGCGTTAGTGAAGATTTTGATGTCAACGTGACTTTCCCTGAAGACTATCCAGCTGAAAATGTTCGTGGTAAAGACGCTATATTCAAATGCACAATCAGTGAAATTTACGCAAAAGAAGCTGCGGAATTAGATGATGAGTTCGTAAAAGACATCAGTGAATTTGATACAATCGCTGAATTTCGTGAAGATATTCGTCAAAAACTCGAAGAACGTTTCGGCGAAAATCGTGACGTTAAGTTAGAAGATGCTGTTGCTGAAAAAGTGGTCGAGCTATTAAAAGCGGAAATTCCACAAGCGATGTATGAGCAACGTATGGATGAAATGGCACGTGACTGGGCGTTTAAATACAATATGGAACCTGAAACTTTTGCACGTAGCACGGGTTCGAGTTTTGAGAGTTATCGCGAAAGTTTCCGTGAAATTGCTGAAAAACAAATTAAGTTTAGACTTGCACTTGATAAAATTTCAGAAGTTGAAGACATACAAGTTAGCGATGACGAAATTGAAAAAGAATACCAAAAAATGGCGGACGATAATCGCATGAAAATAGAAAAAGTGCGTGAAATCGCTTCTTTTGAAAATGTTAAGACTGACCTTAAAATTCTGAAAGCGCTTGAGTTAATCAAAGAAAATGCTTCTGTTACAGACGTTCCATATTCACCGAGCGAAGAAGAAAAAGCAGAGATGCTTGAGGTTTAATCTAAAAACAACAAGAATTCAGAGAAATTTCAAGGAGAATCTATGAACTACAACATTCCAACATTTTCGCAAAATTTGCAGTTGCCACAATCAGCATTAGTTCCGACCGTTATTGAACAAACTGGACGTGGTGAACGTGCGTATGACATCTTTTCAAGGCTTTTGAACGACCGAATTGTAATGTTATATGAAGATGTAAACCATCACACTGCGAGTTTGATTACATCACAATTACTCTATCTTGAGAGCCAAGACCCTGATAAAGATATTTATCTTTATATCAACAGTCCAGGTGGCTCTATTAGTGATGGTATGGCGATTTATGACACTATGAACTACATCAAATGCGATGTAGCGACAATCTGCCTCGGAATGGCAGCGTCAATGGGTGCGTTTTTGTTAGCCGCAGGAGCCAAAGGTAAACGCTCCGCTTTGCCGAATGCAGAGGTTATGATTCATCAACCGTTGATTCATGGCGGGCTTTCTGGTCAAGCGAGTGACATCAAAATCCGTAGTGACCATATAATCAGAACTAAAGAAAAGATGAATGTCTTACTTTCTGAAATGACAGGGCAAAAACTCGAAATAATCCAACGCGATACTGACCGTGATACGTTCATGACAGCAGAACAAGCTAAAGAATACGGGCTTGTTGATAAAGTTATGATGTCACGATAAGCAAAACAAGAGCGGAGGTGTCAGTGGCTCTGCCACTGAGCAGTCCGCTTGACGAAGTCAAAAGCAAAACAAGAGCGGAGGTGTCAGTGGCTCTG
>JGI24703J35330_11748717_pt1 | contig 28586 bp, 19 predicted proteins | sample TergutNt197P1_FD_35330 | JGI IMG/M metagenome (IMG submission 35330)
AAATATCGTGGGCATTTTATTCAAGAAGGAATTCCGATGACAGTTTCTAACATCGACATTAAAGCAAATATTGAAAATCTTTTCAAGGCATTGAATGTTAAAATCAAAATGAAAAAAAATTATAAGCAAGTGGAGCCAATAAATTATCATCACAAATCTTCACAATCAACTAGAAAAGCTCGTGGTAAAATGGTATAATATTCATAAATAATTAAAACTCCAAGCTATTAACTTAACAAGTTGATAGTCTTTTTTTCCGAATTGAGGTGTCTGTTGTGCAAAAAGAAATGGAAGTACTCCTTTCACAAATAAATTATCCACTCGATGCACGTTTATTATTTAAAAATGCAGAAATAAAAAAAGTAAAAATATTCAAAAATGACCAACATATGCACTTTATTTTCTCCTTTAAAGAGGTATTGAAACCTGTAAATTTATTGCTATTTAAGGAACTATTCGATAAAACATTTGCATCTATCTCAACCTTAAGGAAAGTTACTTTCGAGATGGGCTATAAACGTACCCCAGAAGTTTCATGGTACCAAACATATCTGCCGATTATAATAGAAGAAGCAAGTAGAATAAAACCTTTTATCAAATCACTTTTATCTTTGGAATATAACTTCGACCAAGGAAAAATTCTTTTTTTAGTTGCTGATAAAACGATGAAAGATGAAGTTGAAAGTTATTCTGAATTGATTAGAAACACTTATCTTGATTTTGGCTTTGTTATGGATGGAGTAGGCGGTGTCATTACGGAAAATGTGTTAAGTGATGCAGAAATTTTGGCAAGTAAGACCCAATCTTCTATTTACGTAAATTCGAGTAAAGTTGAGCCAATCGCGGTGGGTACTGAAAATAATGTTAAAATAGATATTCAACCAAAACCATTTAATACACCTGCTGTTAACCCAATGGATAAATTTAAAAATCAACGAAGAAGTGGTGCAAGACGTAAAACTCCAGAAATATTCGATGATGGTTTTGGTGGAGTACCGATTGCTGATGCAACTTTGTGTCATGATATAGAAGTTGATGTAGATGAAACAAAAGATATTGTTATGGAAGGCTATATTTTTGATTCAGAAGTGCGCGATATCAAAACAAAAGATGGTCGTGAGTTTACAATTTTTGAAGCGAAGTTTACTGATTATTCAGATTCTATGTATATTTCGATGTTCTTAGGGAATGAGGCATTAAAAAAACATGTACCTAAAATTCTAAAAAAAGGAAACTGGGTTCGTGTAGCAGGTGTTGTAAAATATGATGATTTTAAAAAAGAACTTACTATGTCGCTTGAATCTGCAAAATTAATTGATGCACCAAAAACAGTTGAACCTAGAATTGATATTGCAGAGATTAAACGAGTGGAATTACATTTACATTCAAAAATGAGTGCGATGGATGCGGTGACAGATATCGAAACTTATATAGCTACAGCAGCAAAATGGGGTCACAGAGCCATCGCACTAACTGACCACGGTGTTGTACAAGCAATTCCAGAAGCTTTTTCAGCATCAAAAAAACACAATATGAAAGTAATCTACGGTTTAGAAGCTAACTTAGTTGAAGATCAACCGTTAATAGGTTGGAATGAGGCTAATGTAGATTTAAACAATGCGACTTATATTGTATATGACGTCGAGACAACTGGATTTTCAACGAATTATGATGATATTATCGAAATCGCTGCTGTTAAAGTTAGACGCGGGGCACTTATTGATGAATTCTCGGAATATGTGAATCCACACAGAAAATTATCTGCATTTACAACTAAATTAACGGGAATCGAACAAAATGATGTTGATAACGCAAGAAGCATCGAACCTGTTATGAGAGATTTTCATAAATGGATAGGAGATGCAATACTCGTTGCACATAATGCTGATTTTGATATGGGTCATTTAAACGCGAACTTTATAAAATCGGGTTTACCTGAAGCTGCAAATCCTGTAATTGATACGCTCGCGCTTGCTAGAACAATGTATCATTCTGAACTTGGAATCTATTGGAATTATGCTACTAGTGAAGCCATTGATGAAAAATTCAAACGAAAAATGAAACTATTCAACCTTAAGGCACTTTCAAGGTTTTTTAATGTTGAATTAACTGCACATCACCGCGCAATATATGATGCACGAGCAACCGCAGAGGCATTTATTGGAATGATGGCAGATGTTGCTAAACTTGGTGTGAAAAAACACGATATGCTAAATTCATTAAACGAAAATTCTCAAAGTTTTAAAACATCAATTCCAACACATATTACGATTCTCGCAAAAAATTCTGTTGGTTTGAAAAATTTATATAAACTAGTTTCAAAATCGATGACAGAGGATTTGTTTGGCGTACCAAGAGTTAGACGAAGCGTGGTAGAATATTACCGAGAAGGATTAATAGTTGGAAGCGCGTGCGTAAATGGCGAAATATTTAGAGCCGCTCTTGAAAAACCTTACCACATATTAGAAAATCGAGTAGATTTCTACGACTATTTAGAAGTACAACCGCCAGACGTATACTCACACCTAGAAATGTTAAACGGCAAAGAACAACGCGAACAAACAATAGAATCTTTACAAAAAATTATCCAAGTGGGTAAAGAAAAAGGTAAAATCGTAGTCGCCACAGGAGATGTTCACCACTTAAATCCCGAAGATCGTTTGTATCGAAGGATTTATACCAAGACTCCAGCAGTTGGCGGGGGGCGACATCCACTAAATCGTTCTGAGATAACAGATATACCAAGTATGCATTTTAGAACAACTGACGAAATGTTGGCTGATTTCGCATGGCTCGGTGAAGATTTAGCATATGAAATCGTTGTAACAAATACTAATTTAATCGCGGACCTTTGTGAAAATATAGAAGTTTTTAAACGTGGACTTTTCGCACCACGAGATGATTTTATGGCAAATGTCGGAACTCCTTCTGTTAAAGAAAAATTCGAACAAATGGTTTACCAACGCGCACACGAATTATATGGAAACCCTTTACCAACATATGTATTAAATCGACTCGAAAAAGAACTCACAAGTATCATAGGTAACAATTTCGCAGTAATCTATTACATTTCACATTTACTCGTAAAAAAATCGCTCGACAATGGATATTTAGTAGGGTCTCGCGGATCTATCGGATCATCATTCGCAGCAACAATGGTTGACATAACAGAAGTAAATCCCTTATCACCACACTACCTTTGCCCAAACTGCGCATTCTCAACTTTCAAAATGAATGAAGACGAAAAAAAAGAATATGGAATCCGCGAAATCGAAAAAGAATTACAAAAAATACTAGATGAATCAGAATCGGGATATGATTTACCTAATAAAAACTGCCCATGTTGTGGCGAGTTATTAAACAAAGATGGACATGATATACCATTTGAGACATTTTTAGGATTTAAAGGTGACAAAGTACCAGATATTGATTTAAACTTTTCCGGCGAATTTCAAGGACAGGCTCATCTTTACTGTCGAGAACTTTTTGGCGATGAATTCGCATTTAAAGCAGGAACAATCGCAACAGTCGCAACAAAAACAGCATTTGGTTTTGTAAAAGGATTTTTAGAAGCAGAACAAAAAACAATGCGTTCAGCTGAAATAGAAAGACTTGCTATGAATTGTGAAGGTGTTCGTCGTTCTTCTGGTCAGCATCCAGGTGGTATAATTGTCGTTCCCGATTATATGGATATTTATGATGTAACACCGATTCAATATCCAGCAGATGACCGGACAGCAACTTGGAGAACAACGCACTTTGATTACCATTCTTATGATGAAAATTTATTAAAACTTGATATCCTTGGACACGATGATCCTACAATGATAAGGACTCTTCAAGATTCCTCTGGAATCAATCAAAAAGAAATCCCCGTAGATGATCCAGAAGTTTATAAATTATTTTATTCTACTGAGTCGATTGGAGTCACACCAGCAGAAATAAAAACAGATGTCGCAACTTATGGAGTTCCTGAGATGGGTACATTCTTTGTTCGAGCGATGCTTCGTGAAACTCGTCCTAAAAGTTTTGCCGAGCTAGTTAAAATTTCAGGTTTATCACATGGAACAGATGTTTGGACAAATAATGCGCAAGATTTAGTAAATGGAACGCTAGATCAATTTCCTGATAAAGTGGAATTTAAGCAAGTTATTGGATGTCGTGATGATATTATGGTTTATTTGATGTATGGCGGTTTAGAACCAGCACTTGCCTTTGAAATAATGGAGTTTGTTCGAAAAGGATTGCCAACTAAAATTCCAGATAAGTGGTCAAGTTACGTTGATTCAATGAAAAAAGCTGGAATTCCTGACTGGTATATTTGGTCATGTGGTCAGATAAAATATATGTTTCCAAAAGCTCATGCGACGGCTTATGTATTAATGGCGATGAGAATTGCTTGGTTTAAAGTTCATATGCCAATTCATTTTTATGCAGCTTACTTTTCAAAACGTGCTTCTGCTTTTGATATTCCATTAATGGTAAAAGGTGCAGATGCAATTGCATTTAAAATAGATGAAATTAGTGCGAAAGGTTTCGATGCAACACCAAAAGAAAAAGCTCTTGTTACAACACTCGAACTTGCTTTAGAGATGACAAGACGAGGACTTACATTTAAAGTACCTGATCTGCACCGATCGATGGCAACAGACTTTGTGATTACAGAAGATGAACAAAGTTTAATAGCTCCATTTGGTTCACTCGATGGATTAGGAGAATCAGTAGCGGTTGCGATTGTTAATGAACGTGAAATTAAAGACTTTACTTCTGTAATGGAATTTAAAAAACGCACTAAAACAAATGGAACTACACTTGAAACATTAATCGGCATGGAATTTTTCGGCAATATGGAATATGGATCAGCTGCTTCATTAAAAGAACAAGTTGTAGCTGAGGGTCAAGGTAGTTTATTTTAAAAATATGAAAAATGATGAATTCAACCCAGAAATTTTGTGGCAATTCATCATTTTTTATTATTTTACAGGGCGTAAGGGCTGTGTCAGTAATCCATTCATTGTATTTACCCACGAAGTATAGCCCCATTGTTCATAAAGTTCACCAGTAATTTGATTGCGAATATTCTCAACATCAATATTACATTTATCACGAGCATTATTACAAGCAGCAGGTTTTGGAATCACATCACAGCAAAAATCTGCACCTGTATATTTTCCACCAATATCTTTTTTTATATAATCATCTCTAACTAGATAATAATCTTTACTAAAAATAGGACTGTGACATTTAGCATAAATTTTTACTCGACGGTCTATTGCAATTAACCAAGCAACCTCACTTGCATAGCTTAGAGCATCTGTGGCGATTACCTTCACAGAAGAAGCATAACTTGATAAATTCGGGTCCAGGTTAACATCAATACTTGCTAATTCTTGAGCAACGATAATTTTTTGTAACGAAACAAGTAAATATGTTGGAAAACCGAGTTTTTGATAACGAGACATTTGTAGTTTACCAACTAAACTATTTAAAGTAGCAAGTTTTGGCTGGATAAGAACTCGTAATGATTGCCTTGTACTCTCGTTTGAAATAGTTCCATTTGATATAGCAAGAAGTTTCGCGGGATTATAAAACTCTTTAATATCCTGAATTACTCCATTTAACTCTCCATTCATATCATCAATTTCCTTACTAGTCAGTTCATCTTTTATGATTTCACGGATTTGTTTATATAATTCGCCGAAATTTTGCGTACCAACTCCACATAAAGAATTAAATATCGCTGTAGCAAAACTTCCGGCATAGGGTATCTTTGAAAATGCAGCGCCTGCTAGACCAATAATTAACGCTTTATAATCAAGCCCATTATCAGGATGAACTTCTGCTTCAAACTCGAAGAAAAAATCATTTATCGATTCTTCGTATATTAACTCAAACGGCTCACTCACATATTCATTTTTAAATTTTACGCAATTATTTGCAATACAAATCGGATGTTTTATATCTTGGGCCATTACTAAATAGGGGACTTCTATCTCTTCAAGGATATAGTTACCAAAACAAATGTCATAAAAATACACAAGACCATCACAATCAGAAATAGCATTATAAATTCGATCCTTATTACATTTTGCTTGTAATTTAAAGTGTAGATTTTCAACCGGCATTCCTGATTCGTTTTTCACATAGAATTTTAAAATCTTAATACATTTATTCATATTTTTTCTCCTCATTTTAACTGATACTTATTTATATGACTAAACTGTAAAAAATGAAGTGCAATCGTCTTTAAAATATTGATTAATTCTTGAATTTATTATGAGAAACCGCTATAATTAAAGTATATCTGTAAAATTGAAGGTGATTATTTTGAAAAAATATATTTTAGCACTTGATCAAGGAACATCTAGTTCAAGAGCAATCATATTCACAAAAAATGGTGAGATTCATGGTATTGCACAAAAAGAAATTACTCCGACTTATCCAAAGCCGGGATGGGTAGAACATGATCCAATGGAAATTTGGTCAAGTCAACTTGCTGTTGCAATTGAGGTTTTGGCAAAAACGGGTGTAAGTGCTAGTGAAATTGCCGTTATTGGTATTACAAACCAACGTGAAACAACAATAGTTTGGAATAAAATTACCGGCAAGCCGATTTATAATGCGATAGTATGGCAATGCCGAAGAACCGCTGATGTATGTGATGAGTATATCCGCAACGGAATCGATGAAGAAGTCCATAAAAAAACGGGATTAAAAATAGATGCTTATTTTTCAGCGACAAAGGTAAAATGGATTCTCGATAATGTAGCTGGAGCAAAAAAACTTGCTGAAAAAGGAAACTTATGTTTTGGAACAGTGGACACTTGGTTGTTATACAATCTCACAAAAGGAACTGAATTTGCAACTGATTACTCAAACGCATCACGCACCATGTTGTTTAATATTCATACACTAAAATGGGATCAAGATATCTTAAACAAATTAGGAATCCCTGAGAGTATGTTGCCGATTGTAAAACCATCAACTTACAACTACGGTAGCACACATCGAAATTTTTTTGGAGAAGAAATTGTAATCGGAAGTTTAATTGGTGATCAACAAGCAGCACTATTTGGACAGTGTTGTTTTGAACCTGGAATGGTAAAAAATACATATGGAACAGGTTGTTTTACTCTAATGCACACTGGTTTTAAGCCGATAGAATCAAAAAATGGTCTACTAACAACAATAGCATGGGGACTTAATGACGAAGTTGAATACGCAATCGAAGGTTCCGTTTTCGTAGCGGGAGCAGCAGTAGCTTGGTTACGAGACGGACTAAAAATTATTGACGATACTGCACACTCAGAATATCTAGCAACAAAAGTATCATCTGCAGACGGCGTATACGTAGTACCTGCATTTGTCGGACTAGGCGCACCATACTGGGATCAACACGCCCGCGGAATAATAGTCGGTTTAACACGCGGAATATCAGGGGATCATTTAGTAAGAGCAACTCTTGAGTCGATTGCTTACCAAAGTCTAGACATTATTTCTGCAATGGTTGAAGATACCGGAGTTCCACTAAAAGAAATCAAAGCGGATGGTGGTGCTTCAAACAATAACTTCTTGATGCAATTTCAGGCAGATATTATCGCAGTCGATGTGCTTAGACCTAAAATGACTGAAACCACAGCTTTAGGCGCAGCTCTGCTAGCTGGATTAACAGTCGGTATTTATAAAAATAAAGAAGAAATTAAACAAGAAATGCGACTAATGCGTCGTTTTAAAGCGAGAATGAACGAAAATGAACGAAAAAATCTTATCGTAGGCTGGCATGATGCAATAAAACGTTCACTTAGTACCTTGGATTAAATCTTCTTGGGTATAGTAATAAAAAAAAGAATGGAGTTAACTCAATGATTTACCGTCTTTTCAAAACATTTTTTGGCAGTTTTATCGTCGCTCTAGGGATTGTAGTATTGTTACATGCAGGTCTTGGAGCTGATCCACTAAGTGTTTTTCTTTTAGGAATAATGGAGCAAACAGGACCTTTTTTAGGTTACCATACTTTTGGTACTCTAAGCACAACATATGGCATCGTTATACTTTTGATTGTTTACTTTATCGATAAAACTAAAATTGGGATTGGAAGTATCATCAATAGTCTAACGGTTGGAATATTTATCAACTTACTTTATAGTATAAACGCAGACAAATGGATGATAAATAGCGATATTTTCAATATAATCACGGGTCCTATAATTATCGGAATTGGATTAGTAATTTATTTATCTGCAAATCTCGGAGCTGGTTCTACAGAAGCAATTATGGTAATCATTGATGAAAGGTCGAGGATTAGCCTCAAAGTTATCAGAATTTTACAAGATGCTATCTTTGTTATCGTCGGCTTATTACTCCAAGCACCATTTGGTTGGGGAATCGTGACCGGCGTATTGCTCATAGGCCCAACAATCGAATATACTATTAAATTCAAAGACAGGCTAAAAAAAGAGATATCAAAATGAAATAAAGCTCATAATTGTTAAAATTTAGTTGTAGTTGTGTAAAAATTTATAAAATTGGTTGTAAAAATATAAATCTTTTAGTATAATGTAATTACGTAACGTTTTCTTGAGGTGATGAATATGACAAATTTTTTTAACTACGACCGTTTTAATTATCCAATGGTGCGCGTTTTTTATTTATTTGACATTCAACATCTTGGAATGTTGATGATTCTTTTGTGGATAATAATTGCTGCAACTTTTTATTACAAAAGTTTAGACCAAGAAAACCGAATAAAAATGCGAAAAGTAATGGCTTTAAGTATGGTATCTGTTCATATTATACGACAGATAAGTTTTGTCACGTTGCAAAACATGGCACCTATTTCAATGTTTAATATTAATATGTGTCCACTAATGATTTGGACATCATTATTCCATGCTTTTAAACCTTCTAAATTAACAGCAAACTTGATGTATGGAATTGGAATCCCAAGTTTTACATTAGCATTGCTTTTTCCTGATTGGGTAATGCTACCGTTTTTCAACTTTTACGGGTTGGAACAATGGTTAATGCACGGTGCATTATTAACATATATAATTATGCAAATCTCAGCTAAAGATTATCGACCTGAAATGAAATATGTACCAAGAATTTCTTTAATTGTTATTAGTTGTATACCAATTATCTATACAATAAATCATTTTTTGGGCACAAATTTCTGGTTTATGAGCGCTGGTTCAGATGGAAGTCCACTTGATATTTTAATTTCAATTTTTGGAACTCCTTGGTTTATAATTCCTTATGTAATTATTTTTGCATCAATTGTGACTGTTTTATATTTACCGTGGCAACGTAATACAAAAGAAAAAACTGTTCTTGAGACAAATAAGATGATTGTTGATTAAAAAGCCTAGTAATAAATTACTAAGCTTTTTTTATTATGCTGTCCATTTTTACGACTCGCAAACCATCGAGGTCGTCCCTTTGGCCAATTTTTCCACTAAGTGAAAAATCTCACATCAGGATGGTTGTCGCAATTTTCATCCGAACCATTTTACCGTGTAGACATCTGTTCTTTTAAACCATCGAAATCAAGAAAATCTTCAATAAATTGTTTTCTTAAAAGCTGAGGTGGGATAAATTCACTGTATTTGTAATATTTACTATATCTGGTCTGAACTTCTTTATTATCAGGTTCTGACATCGAATAAAAATTCAAATTTTGAGAAAGAATGTTTTCGATGATAACTTCAAGTTCATCGGCGGTACCAGAGAATGAAACTTCTAAATAAATACTAGTGTCATATAGAAGTTTACTTTTAATACCCTGGTCCATAATAGCATAATGTAAAGTGAAAAGCTGACGAGTTCCAATCCAAGGAAAAATTGCATAAGTCCTATTAGATAAAGGTGTTACTAGTCTTTCAAGAAGACCAGTTCCGCGAGTTAAATATCTGATTTCATTTAACCTATCTTTACAGCTCTCACTTAAATAAGGCATTATTTCATCATTTCTTAATATTGCTCTCATTTTTCTTACTAGCGTCATATGTAATTCACCACGAAACTCCGCTTCCCAATCTACTTCAGAAATACCAGGAACTTTTTTTACAAAAATCACCTTAGACTTCACATTAACATCGACTGTTTCCCATGTCATACCAGCAAGTGAAAAGCGAATACCTTTAGGATAAACTTGATCAACTGTTCCTATTGTACGATTTTCATCTTTTACTAAATAATAATCGTGAATAATAAATACTGTATAAAAACGGAAATGATTAACCAAATGTTCACCGATTCTTCCTATAATTAAACCATCTCGTTCAGTTTTTTGTAGATGTTCAATCTCAAGCATATGTTGTAATAAAACTTTAAAGTCATCTTGTGAAATCGCGCGAAAAGGGGATAATGATAAAATTTGCTCGGCGAGTTTGGCAGGGCTGACCTCACCATTACTCTTAACATACGCCATCGTTTGATGATACAATATAGGAAAAGGATACGCATGAGGCATTAACGGTTCCAGCCAACGATCTTTTGTATACAACTCAATAATAGCGATTAATCGAATAAAATTCCAATTGATGGGACCTAGAGTATCTTGAGCAGTAGCTTGGATTTCTTCAACAAATGTAAATAAAATTTGAGCTACTTGTTCACGCCGACCACATCGACCCAGTCTTTGGGCGAAACTTGAAACATTGCCAGGTGCACCTACTTGTATTACCTGATCTAATGAACCAATATCAATTCCTAGTTCTAATGTAACAGTTGCACCTGTGACAATTTTATCATCAGATGATTTCATTTCATCTTCGGTTTGTTCACGTAAAACGGCTGAAATATTACCGTGATGAACTCGGTAGACATCCGGGGCTTTTTTTCCCCTGGCAATCTCTTTTAAACTAGATATTAAAAATTCAGTTTCTTCGCGAGAATTCGTAAAAATAATGGTTTTTTTATCCAAAGTCATATTAAATAAATAATTGTTATGAGCTGAATCTCCAGCGTGCGCATAAAGTCCACCTTTATAATCAAAAGCAGATTCATCGCTTTTAACAAATCTTTCTACAAATAATTTTATTTTCTTTTTTTCAGAGTCGGTAATCGGTGCGATTGCATTTCTTGGAGTTCCGGTATTTAACCAATTTTTAGCAAGATCCATATCGCCAAGCGTTGCACTTAATCCAATTCTTCGTGGTACATTATTTGTTAAGTTCTGAATACGATCAAGGATACATAAAACTTGTATGCCACGCATGTCGCGCATAAAATAATGAACTTCATCAATAATCACATATCTTAAATCGCTAAACATTTTTAAAATCGCACCACGTTTGTTCATCAATAAACTCTCAAGTGATTCTGGCGTTATCTGCAAGATACCTTGCGGATTTTTAACAAGATTATTTTTTTCTGTTTGAGAAGCATCACCATGCCATTTGGTAACTGGGAGATTTGAGTCAAGTAATAATCCATCGAGTCGTTTAAATTGATCATTAATAAGAGCTTTAAGGGGAGAAATGTACAATACTCCTACAGTTGTTGAAGGTTTATGATAAAGCTCTGTTAGAACCGGTAAAAAAGCTGCTTCTGTTTTTCCCGATGCTGTTCCTGATGAAAGTAGTAAATTTGCATACGTATCAAAAATTACCTCAGCAGCAGCAATTTGAACACCACGAAGTTCCGTCCACCGATTATAGTAGATGTAATCTTGAATATAAGGAGCTAGGCGACTAAAAATATCTTTCATTATAATTTTCCTCTCTTATTGATTAAAATTAAATTTCAAATCCAACAAAATCATCAGAAACAAATTCGCTTCCAATCATACCACCTTTAGCAAGTTCAAAACTATTACTTCCTAAAATTTCAGCGACTGTTAATTGCGGATTTTGGTTTAAAATTCCAATTAATTCAATAAAATCCCGAATAATTTCACGAGGAGTAATGTGAGATTCAGCACCAACTCTGTTATATTCAACATCGAGAAAATATAATAAATCTTCATGTTTAAGCGACGGAGAATAATTGAATAAAAACGCATGAATATCACGTAATTTCTCAATTAAAACATAAACCTCTTCTTGGTTTAACATTTCTAACCGAATAATAGGCGCCGATAAATCACGGATATCATCTCGTGAAAAATGTCCCTCAGTCAGACGAGATCTTAAAGCTTCATATGAGAAAATACCACGATAGCGATCTTCTACTGATTGCGGTGTTGCTCCCATAATAAAACCGATATGTTTTGCTTTACCTTGAAGAGTGTCATTATACATTGTAAGAATTTTTTCATAATTATTTTCGCGACTGATTTTATTAGATATTTTAAAAATATTAACAAGTTCATCAACCATGACTAATAGTCCTTTATAACCCGCACGAACCATAAATGTTGCAAATATTTTTAAAAAATCATACCAACTTTCGTCTGATACAATCCAATTAATTCCGAGTTCTTCTTTTGCCTCTTTTTTTGTTTGGTATTCACCACGAAACCACTTTAAAACGTTAGATTTTAAATCACGGTCATCTGATAAATAAGCATTCCAATATAAAACGAGAGCTCGTGCAAATTCAAAACCATTGACCATCGTCTCAAGGCTCGCAGTTATTTCGTAAATTTTTACTTCCACTGATTTATTAAAAGTATCAGTTCCGGGTTCATTTGTCGTAGCGATTTCTGCTTGAATTCCAGAAATCCAACGTTCAAGAATTAATGACAAAGCACCGCCATCGGGTTTTGATTTCGTACTCATATTCCCAATTAACTCTCTGTAAGTTGCGAGACCTTGACCTTTTGTACCTGAAAAACGTCTTTCAGGAGAAAGGTCGCCATCAAGAACGACAAAGCCTTTTGCAGTTGCATAATTTCTGATTGTCTGTAATAAAAAACTTTTTCCGCTCCCATATCGACCGACAACGAAACGAAAAGTAGCACCACCGTCTTCAATAATTTCGGTATCATGTAAAAAAGCGTTTATTTCGTCAGTACGTCCAACAGTAATATACTCTAGTCCAACGCGAGGAACAACTCCACCTTTTAACGCATTAATCACTGTACTCGCCATTCTTTTTGGAATTTGATTGTTCATATAAAATCTCACTTTCTTAAAAATTTGATATTATAAATCTAAAGCTATCATTAAATCCGTGATATATTCATCATAAATAATTACTTCATCGCCATCGAATTCCAGTATGGAATCACCTATGATATCAACTGATATTTCATTAATTCTATCAACGAGAACTTCTGTCATTATAAAATGTTTTCGCGCAAAAATATTTAAATCTTTACCCCGACTAGTAATTTTAACTGCCTCTAAATCAACATCAGATAGAGATTTTATAAATCTAATCCATTCGTTTTCATCACTAATTTCAAGAACACTATCTATTTCTTCGATAATAATCTCATCCTTAACAAACACATCGAATTCATCGTGAACAATTAATTTTTCTTGTGTTAAATAAGCGTCCTCACGAATCCGCCCAATGTTTTGGACATTAACTGAAACTTCTTTATAATTTAGTAGACGATAATATTCTTTAACTGACTCTATGATAAATAAATCTAAATCTAAGTAAATTGTATCAAGTTTCTCTTTTGTAAATTCATCTATTTGGTTTGAATTGCTTTTTAGTTTATACTTAAATTTCTCATAAATTCGAATTTCAGATTCCATGGTCTTTAAAATAAAAGCGATTAAAATTTTACCGCCGTTTGCTAAAAGTGTGGAAGAATACCGTAAATCAGTGGGAGTAATGAAAAAAATCTCTCTAGGCGAAATTGATTCTTCACGGTTTGTTTGCTCTTTATAGGGAAAAAATATTGCACGATTAAAAGGTGTCCACGTCATATTTCTTGGAAGCGGATGATAAATTAGATCTTCAAATCTTTTGCCATGTTCATTAAATTTAATACGCAGTTTTGATAAAAGAAAATAAAATACTGATTTTATCAAATTCGTTTTATCTGGATAGAATTTTGATTTTGTAATATCATAATTTGATATTTCATTGAATAGTAGTAAACTATTATCTTTATCACTAGTATAGATAAAAATTTTTGGATAATAAATTTCTAATTTTTGTTCTTTTACAAAATCGATAAAAATCCAAGGAAGTTCGTAATAAACATGAAAATCTTTGAACCAAGGTATAAGATATCCATCAATTTTTTTGTCAAACTCTCGAAATTCTTTCCAAAAATTCACTAACTTAATAATCGCATCATTTGCGTTTTTAAATCCTATTAAATGCAGTAGTTCATAAATGTATAAAAATGCGTATGAAACTGGAACTTTTTCGATAATTTCTAGTCGAACATTTTTTCTCCAAGTAAAATATGTTCTCAATTGTTCATATGACATTTGTTGATAGTTTGAAAAATAAGTCGAATAAGGCTCTATTTCTAAATAGTCGTCCTCAAAGTCAACCATAAATTTTGCTTGTTCATAAAAGATGCGCTCATAATTTCCGATAAATTTCGCGTTGCGGGCAATTTCGCGCATATTGAAAAATTTTTCTCGAATCGGATTCGTATGAACAAATTTAGGAATATGATTTGCTGTGACGATTTTTTTGTCAGTTGGGTTGTCAATTTCTACTTCAATAAAAGGATCCAAATTTAAGTGTGGTTTGTTGTTTGATTTGGTCGTAACAGAATGGTTTCTAAGATCATCTCTTTTTGGGATTGCTACACTTTGGTATACCTTGTGCTCACTTATCTCTTTAAAGTTTGAAGCTACCGATTTAATGTGTTTCAACTCATCTGCGAGTTCAATTTCTATTTCATTAGACAAATAATCACCTCTTTCCTATACTCAAGTAATCGCGCAGTTCTTCTATTTAATCTAGTTTCGCTTCACAGCTGTTCGAGGTCATCCTTTGGGCCAATTATTTCACTTCGTGAATAATAACCCATCAGGATGCTTTTCACAGCTTAACGCTCATCTCCACCTTTTAATTATACCACACTTGGGGTGAAAAATAAGTTAAATGAGTAGAATTTATTGACGAATTTTTATATATAACATAAACGCACTTTTTGAATAGATTTTTTTATAAAAATTTGGTATAATATTTACACTTACATTAGTGGAGGACTTACTTTATGGCATTCGACGGACTCGTCACAAAAGCGACTGTTAAAGAATTAAATAACGAAATTTTAACAGGTCGTATTACTAAAATTTATCAATTATCTAAATATGAAATGCTTTTCACAATCAGACAACAACGACAAAATAAAAAGGTGCTATTTTCAGTGCACCCAACATATGCTCGCGTTCAATTAACTAAACTCGATTACTCGCAACCAACAGAGCCTCCAATGTTTTGTATGTTAATGAGAAAACATTTAGAAGGGACTGTAATTACTAAAATTGAACAAGTAAATCATGACCGAATTATAAAATTTACAATAACGTCAAGAAGTGATTTTGGTGGTGAACAGCTGAAATTTTTATATATCGAAATTATGAATAAGCATTCAAATTTTATTTTAACAACAGAAAATCATAAAATTATTGATTGTATAAAACATATCTCCCCACTTCATAATCGTCATCGTTCGTTGCAACCGGGAGCGTGCTACATTTTACCACCGGAAATGGCTAAAATTGAACCTGAATTTGCGAGTTTGATAAACTTTGAAGAGATAATCTACTCAGAAAAATCAATACAAACGGGAATTTTACAAACTTTTAACGGATTATCGAAGCAGATTGTGAATGAAATCGTTGAAACGGCTGTAAGTTTAGAACCAGATACTCTATTAAACCATTTTAAAGAGATTTTGCGTCGGGTCGAGAATTTTCAAAATCCAGCAATTATGTTTGGTAATAAGGACCAATTTTATTTAATCCCTCTTACTCATATTAGCGGAGACTGGAAAACTTACGAGAGTTTGGGTGACATGCTAGATGCCTTTTATTTTGGAAAGGAGTCTCGCGATAGGATTAAAGATCATTTTAGTAACATAGAATCACTTGTTAAACAATGGCATAATAAAAACGTGAAAAAATTAGAAAAACTTTCAGTTGAACTTGATAATACTGAAAAAGCTGATGAATATCGTATTAAAGGTGAAATCATTCTTGCTAATGGATTTAAGATAAATCGTGGAGATAAAATGCTTCTAGCTCAAAATTTTTACGACCCTGATTTAAGTGAAATCCGTATTGAGCTCGATCCAATAATGTCCTCAACAGAAAATGCGCAAAAATATTTTAAACGTTATAATAAAGCGAAAGCATCGGTGCAACATATTATCTCGCAAATGGACGTTGCAGAAAAAGAAGTTTCATATTTTGAAAGTTTATTGACGTATTTAATGTCAGCTGATATCGCTGATGTTTACGAAATGCAAGATGAACTTCGTGAACGTGGTTATTTAAAAAAGCGTCAAGAGCGTAAAGTTAAAAAAAATGCGAAACCAAACGTGGATCGCTATATGACTGAAAATGGGATTGAGATAGTCGTCGGTAAAAATAATTTTCAGAATGATTATCTTGCTCATAAACTTGGTCGTCGTCACGAATGGTGGTTTCATGCCAAAGAAATGCCTGGTTCTCACGTTTTAGTTAGATCAAGCGAAGAAAAACTTGAAGAACTTGAAATTAGAGCGGCAGCAAACCTTGCTGCGTACTTTTCAAAAGGTAAAGATTCATCATCAGTAGCGATTGATTATACACAAATTAAAAATTTAAAAAAAGTTCCGGGAGCAGCATTAGGATTTGTTACATATGATACTTGTCGAACAATTTACATCGATCCAGCAGAAGAAGATGTAATGAAGCTTCAGAAGTTGAAAGGGCAGTAATTTTTTAAAAGTATTCTATTTTGCAAATTAGGTTCCTTTATAGGACAAAAAAAAGTTTCATAAGAAAATGAGACATTTTATAATGTTTACCATATAATAATAAGTGTAATACTAAATAAAATGAGGCTTTAAAAATGAACAAGTGGCATAATAAATTGTCAGTGTTTTTGATTGTTACAATTTTCATTAGTTTTTTTGCGATTATATCTCTAGATAATGAGACCGTCAACGCAAATCCTAATGCATGGCGCTCTGCCTGGTGGCAACAAGCCGCTACTTCAATATCACAGATGATAATTTTAAATCTACTAAGTGCACCTCCATCTAATTCTTTTTTACCATTTAATTTGTTAATCGATGTCTTAGGATTTAATCATCCTCTAGCAAATGAATTGATAGTTGAGAATTTTGTTGTAAAATTTAACCTTATACAGTCAGTATTATTTATCGGAAGTGGCGTTTTGATATCCGTAATGACTACATTAATTTCATGCATTTTAATCTTTAAGATCGCTTCACGCGATATTTTAAGCGACAGTAGAATAATTTAACTTTTTTTCACACAAAAAAACGGCTAAAACTTAAAATGTTTTAGCCGTTTTTTGTGTACTGATCATATGTAAAACCTTCACCCAAAGTTTCATAGGTATGTGTAACAGTGACAAAGCTGTTGGGATCTACATCATGAATGATACGTTTTAAATCATTTAATTCACGTTTTTGTATTACTACGAGCAGAATTCGTTTATCATGTCCTGAATGTGAACCTGTTGCATATAACATAGTTGAACCACGTTTTAAATCATTCATAATTTGACGATTGATTTCTTCATAAAAGTCAGAAATTATTAAAACTTTATAACCAAATAATCCGCCTTCTTGAACTTTTGATATAACCAGAGAAGAAATGAAAACGCTGATTAAAGTATACATAGCTGTTTCGATCGTGAGAAATAAAATAAACGAGGTTAATATCACAAAGAAATCAAAAACAAGCATTGTTTTTGGGATAGGAATCCCATATTTATGCTGAATCAATTTACCGAGAAGGACATTTCCACCGGTTGTTCCTGTTGCTTTAATAACAATCCCAATCCCAAATCCAATAATTATACCGTACAAAATTACTACAATTAAGATATCATCGATATAAGGAATCATCGGGTCAAATAAGCGCCAAAATGCAAGTGATGCGGATAACATTCCTACACCGTATATTGTCATTAGTGTACTCTTTAAATCAAACATAAAGTATAACAAAATAACAAAAGGAATATTGAGTAAAAATGTCGCAATCCATGGTTCAAGGCCAATCCAGTTATATAAAATAAGTGTTACACCTGAAAAACCACTATCAGCAAGTCCGTATCTAAGAGGAAAGTTAATTACACCAAATGCTGTTATAAATGTCCCTAGAAAAATAATGAAGAGTTGTTTGATTAATTTTGCGTTCATAATTGCGCTCCTTTTAATGTGATTTACTCACTGTTATATTTTACCACAAATTACCTTTAGTTAACAGTATAAAATACTAAAATTATAAACGAAGTACATAGTGTCGAAAAAACCAAAACATTGAAAATCCATGTCGAGTTTTAGCACAATTTGTTATTTATAAAAAGTGATTGAAATTTAGTTGATAAAAAAACTATTTTAGTTTAGGAAAGTGTGCATAAAACACTCACCTCAACTCATAGATTTGTGTATATCTAAAACTTGGGAGTGAAGAAAGATGAAAAAAAATACTTATGTAACAGCAGCGTTATTCGTTTTATTTGGATTATTAACGGTAACGTATTTCGTAATGGGAGATGGATTTGGAACTGAACCAGAACTTCCTGGTGTAGAAGGATCTCCTTATCCAGCTATGACGTTTGCTGATGACGTTGAAGAAAATTTAGATGAGGAGGAAGCAGATCAAGATGCTATGGCAGAAGCAAAGGACGAGACGAACGATGAAGAAGCAGCTGACGAAGATGCAGATGCGTTGGCTGAGGCAGAGAGTGATGATGCAGACACAGAAGAAGAGCAAGATGTAGCTGCTAAAGTAGATGAAGATACTGAAGAAGCTGATGAGGATGCTGAAGGTCAACGTGAAGTAATGTCTAAACTTGATTTATTACGTGCATCAAGAGAAGATAGTCGCACTGAACTCGTTGGATTATTTACTGGTTTAATCGCATCAAATGATGTAGACCCAGAAACGAAAAATGAAGCTAAAGAGAGTTTAAATGAATTACAAACTTTAGCAAATTCTAGTCGTACTTTAGAAGGAATTATCGTAAACTTTGGATTTGAAGATGTAGTAGTTAATGCAACAACTGATAGTGTTCGAGTTATGATTGGTGTAAATGACAATGATTTCCCTAGTCGTGAGACGCTTGCTGAATTATTTACTTTAGCAGGCATTGAATTCGGAAACCACAGAGCAAGCAATATTTCAATTGACTTCCAACCTTTAAACTAGGAGGCGCGTTATGTCTAAATTCAATAGATTTTTAGACCGTGGCCGTCAAATGGTTGAATTAACAAAAGTTGGCGTTAAAATTGAAAAGGAAGAAGCAAATATCGATAAACTTTATGAAAATCTCGGTCGAGTGTTTTATAAAGCACATAGCAAAGCCCCGGAAGTTATGTATGCCGATATTTTTAGAACGATAGCTGGTGCAGAACATCAACTTGAATTCCTTAAAAAAGAAGCTTCTTTAATAAGTAACCGCGGAAGATGTCAACATTGTGAACAAGATATGGACCCAAATGCTCTATTTTGTAGCAAATGTGGTACTGCAGTAGAAACAATTATTGACTATAAATAAAAGTTAGTCCTCGGACTAGCTTTTTTTTTACGTAAAGTTATGGTACAATAAGGAAAAATTGTAAGCGATGCAGGTGAAAAAATGAAAAAACGATTACTAGTACTATCATTTGATGCTCTTGGAGCTGCGGACTTTGAATATTTACAAACACATGAAATAATGAGAGAATTTTTCAATACCGGTGCAATCTGTAAAAACGTCGCATCTGTATATCCATCTGTAACTTATGCATGTCATACCTCGATTGTAACAGGACTTTGGCCAAAAAACCACGGAATTGTCGCGAATACTTTGGTTCAAAAAAATCGTGTTAATAATCCAGACTGGTATTGGCAACGAAAATATATAAAATCAGAAACAATCTACGATATTGCGATTAAATCTGGTTACACGACGGCGTCTTTTCTTTGGCCAGTGACCGCTAAATCAAAAATAAAATATCACTTACCAGAAATATTTCCAAATCGAAAGTGGGATACTCAAATTTTTAGTGTCTTAAGAAATGGAAACCCTTATTTTTTGATTGAGATTTTCAAACGATATCGCCATATGCTAAACGGAATCAAACAACCAAATCTTGATGACTTTGTAACCGAAAGCGTAGTTTTTACAATCAAAGAAAAAAAACCTGATTTTATGTTGGTTCATTTTACAGATCTTGATACTGCACGCCATGATTATGGGGTAAATTCTCAAAATGCATATGATGCTATAGATCGATTAGTATCAAGGTTTAAAAAAATTGTTGATGTTTTAAAAGAAGTCCACCTTTTTGAAGAAACTAATATTGTAATTTTAGGAGACCATTATCAAATAGATTTTCACACAAAAGTCGCACTTAACGAGTTATTCGAGAAATCAAACTGGTTAACTGTTAAAAATGAGCAAATAATAAAATACCGCGCTTTAGTAAAAAGTAATGCCGGAAGTGCTTATATATACGTAAATGATAACGAAACAAATCTAGATGAGTTAAGAATTTTTCTTGAAAAACTCCAACAAAATCCTAAAAATGGAATTGAGAAAATTTTAACTAAAGCGGAAGCTGCAAGTCTTGGCGCAGATAGTGAATGTGCTTTTATTTTAGAAGCGAAAGAGGGCTTTGTATTTACCGATTCTTTTGGGGGAGGGGAGAAGGGCAAGGTTGCGGAGCATGGATATAATCCGACTGATAAAGGTAATTATAAAACGTTTTATGCGATGAGTGGTCCTGATGTTGCAAGCAGTGTTGAGGTGAGTGGTATGCGACTTATTGATATTGCTCCTACTTGGGCGAAAATGTTAAACCTTGATATTGGGGTTGTAGATGGTCTAGTTGTAGAAGATATGATTAAATAAAAAATTTAATCGATTGTTAAAAAATATATTGACATCGCTTTTAAGTTGTGTTATATTTAAAAAGTAAGCGGATTTATTTTTACTTTTTATGTAAAATCGAAAAGCATTGGGGGTACAGAGTTGGCTACTGAAAAGATTACAATTAAAATGGTATCTGAACGTGCATCGGTGTCAAAAACAACTGTTTCTCGCTTTTTAAACGGAAAATTTGAATATATGTCTGCTGAAACAAAAGATAGAATACAGTCTGTAATTGATGAATTGGATTATCGTCCTAACACAATGGCTCAAAGTTTAAAAAATAACAAATCAGGTTTATTAGGTCTAGTAATAGATGAAATTGATAACCCAATTACCTCTAAATTTGTTAAAGGTGTCTTTGAATACTTTAAAAAAACCGGTTTTCAAATAATCACGATTGAAACAGATGGCACTTCTATAAAAAATTGGGAACTTATAAAAAATTTAATCGATTACCGTGTAGAAGGTTTTATTGTAAATTCTAACCGAATAGATGAGCAGCTTATCAATGAATTAGTAAACCAAGAAGTTGATATAGTGCTTGCTGATATGTTTGGACCAAATAATTTCAAGAATACTGTCGGTTCTAATTATAATTTCGTAGTTGATGAATTTTTAAGAATGTCTGAGCATTTAAAAGTCGATAGGATTTTCTATTTTTTCGATTCGAGTTCTTCTAAAGTTGATTATAAAAAGCATAAACTGTTAGTAGAAAAATTTAAAATTAAAAATGCAGAGATTGAGTTTATTGAAATGCACAAAATAAAACAACTCCGTAAACCCCATATTGCTCTACAAAAAATTCTCGAAGAACAAATCAGAGTTGGATTCTTTTTTGAGGATTTAGCTACTGGAATACCATTTTTAAATGAGATATTTCAAGTGATAAATATACCATTGAACAATTATATGATTTTTGGATATGATCCACATGGTATATATACGAAGTTTTCAAAAAATATTGGAGTTTTTTCTCATCCATCTCGAGAAATCGGAACTGAGGCAGCAAGATTACTTCATAAAATAATTGAAGATGAAAAGAAAAAACTTAAGCCAAAAAGAATAAAAGTTCAACCTAAATTAACATTCCCGAGTATCATCGATGAATCTGAAAATAATTTTGATCGTCTCGTTAGAGTTATTAATGAAGAAAATGAAATACTTGATATGAACTACACAAAAAGATAAAATAATTGGCTAATATATCTATTGTTTTATTTTTTTACAATCTTTGTGTACCGGTTAACTAAATCGATAAACAAAACTGAAAACGAGGTGACTATTATGGTTAAGAAAATAGTTTTTATAAGGCGAGAATAAATATAAGGAGGTTATTCACTTAATGTTTTAAACCTATTTTTAATAAACATATGAGGGATGTTGAGAATAGGCAAAAAAAAAATAAAGGTTGGGTTAAAATGGTAGAAATTATTATTGGGTTATTAATGATTATTTCCTTTATTGGAATGGTTTGGTACTGTGTTAAAGGGTTTAACTTAATGGTTGGATTCTTTATCATGGCAACACTGTGGACAACTCTCGCATTTGTTGGGAATGCACTTAGTCCAGATCTGGTCGCTTTAGATTTTGTTCCAACAGTTACGAACATTTTCCAAACTGGACCAGCAGGATTTGCAAGTGCAATTCTTGTTAATATTTTCTTCGGTTCCTTCTTTGGACGAGTGCTAATGGACACTGGTATTGCAGCGACATTAATTCGTAAAGTTGTAGAACTCGGTGGAGATAAGCCAAGAATTACAATGACTTTACTTTGCATTGTAACGGCATTTTGTTTTACGTCTATGACAGGTATTGGACCAGTAATCTCGATTGCTGTAATCGTAATGCCAATCTTACAAGCTCTTGGAATTCCAACTGCGATTGCATTATTTGCATTTATGGGATCAATTATGGCTGGTATCTTCGCGAACGTTACGAATTTTGCACAGTATCAAGGTATTCTTGCGAGTTTACAACCTGAAGGAATGCAATCGATGATGACTTATACTTTCTCAGATTATTTCCCATTTGCTATGGTAGCACTTGGAGTATCTTTGGTTGTGACTCTTGTGATTGCAAACATCGCATTATCAAAATCAAAATCTACAAAAGTTCGTGCATGGGCAGTAACATCAGGTTCATTAACGACTGATGCGCCTTGGTATTCATGGATTGCTGTATTAATGCCTGTACTTCTTGTAGTATTTGCAAGTTTTGCGATTATTCCAGCATTTATTCTTGCAGCGATTTACGCACTATTAACGTGCGGCAAATTAAAAGGTGGGTTTGTTAATATTTGTCGTATGCTTGCAAAACAATTTGCTGACGGTGCAGTTGATGTTGCTCCACTTGTTGGATTCTTATTAGTACTTGCAATGTTCAATGCAGCAGCAGCACTTGCAGTTCCATTCTTTGAACCAATTGTGGGTGGGTTAATTCCGACATCGACTGTAGCAATCGCGATATTATTTGCAATACTCGTTCCACTTGGATTCTTCCGCGGACCATTAAATTTAGTAGGTTCTGGTGGGGCAGTAGCAGCTGTGGTTCTTGCAGCAACTGGTTGGGATTTAGCATTCATCTTCCCACTATTTGCAATTCTTACAATCGCACCGCAACATTTAGACATTACACAATCTTGGGTTGCTTGGGGACTCGGATATCATAAAGTTGGATCAAAAGATTTCATGAAATTCTCGATTCCTGCTGGTTGGATATCTGGTGCAATCCTTTGTATCCTAGCATTAATAATGTTTGGATAAAGTAAGTGTGAGACTAGTATAAAGTAATTGCTAGTCTCATCTTTTATTTTAGACCACGTAATCTGGAGGTAGTTAATAATGTCTGAACAAAGAAAAGTACGCATGGGAATAGATGTCGGTGGAACACATACAAAAGCCGTAGCAATAGATAATAACACTCACGAAATTATTGGTAAATCAAGCGTCAAAACAACACATGATCATGAACGAGGCGTAGCAGCAGGTGTTGTGGAGAGTTTTCAAAATTGTCTTAAGGAAAACTCAATAGATCCTAAAAGTGTCGTTTTTGTAGCACACTCTACAACTCAAGCGACAAATGCTTTAATTGAAGGTGACGTTGCCGATATCGGAGTGTTTGGAATGGCGCGTGGTGGTTTAGAAGGGATTTTAGCGAAAAGACAACTAAAAATAAGTGACATAATTCTTGGTAATGAACGGAGTATAAAGATTATAAATACATTTAAAAAATTAAAAGAAATCAATAAAGATTCTGTCTTGCGTGAAATTGAAGAACTTATATCAAACGGGGCAGAAGTTATAGTTGCAAGTATGGCTTTCGGTGTTGATAATAATGATGCAGAAAATCTTGTTTTAGAAGTATGTAAAGAAAAAGGAATACCATGTACTTTAGCTTCTGATATTACAAAATTATACGGTTTAACAAGACGCACAAGAACAGCTACTATCAACGCTAGTATTTTACCAAAAATGTTATCTGTTGCTAATTCGACAGAAAGTTCTGTTAAAGAATCTGGTGTTGATGTGCCACTTATGATTATGCGCGGCGATGGTGGAGTTATGGAAATCGCTGAGATGAAAAAACGTCCTGTTTTAACGATGTTATCAGGACCTGCAGCGTCTGTAATGGGTTCCTTAATGTATCTTCGTGCTTCAAATGGAGTCTATTTTGAAGTTGGTGGGACAACAACCAATATCGGTGTTATCAAAAACGGACGTCCTGCAATTGATTATTCAGTAGTGGGAGGACATGAAACCTATATTTCAAGTTTGGATGTACGTATTACGGGTTGCGCGGGTGGCTCTATGGTGCGTGCAAAAAAAGAGCTTGGAGTTGTAGATGTAGGACCGCGTTCTGCTCATATTGCAGGACTCGATTATGCAGTATATTCAGATCCTACAAATTGGACAGGTGGCATCGTTGAGTTTTTTAGTCCAAAAGAAGGAGATCCTGCAGATTATGTTGCGATTAAATTTGATAATGGCCAACGCGTAACTATTACAAATTCATGCGCAGCTAATGTATTAGGCTTAATCAAACCAGAACATTTTTCATACGGGAATATTGAAGCCGCTAAAATTGCAATGGGCGTTTTAGCAAAATATTGTAATAAATCAATAGAGGAACTAGCAACTCAAATTCTTGATCGCGCTTATGCTAAACTCGAACCAGTAATATTAACGCTAGCTGAAAAATATAAATTAGAAAAAAGTCAAATCTCACTAGTTGGCGTTGGCGGCGGTGCAGCTGCATTAATTATATATCTATCTGAGAAAATGGGTATTAAATACTCAATTCCTGAAAACGCAGAGGTGATTTCTTCAATTGGAGTAGCACTTGCAATGGTACGGGATGTCGTTGAAAGAATAATACCATCTCCGTCAAAGGATGACTTACAATCAATTAAACGTGAAGCGATAAATAAAGCTATCGAAAGTGGAGCAACTCCTGAAAGCGTGGAGGTGTTTATTGAAATCGATCCACAAACTTCAAAAGTGACCGCAATCGCAACAGGTTCTACTGAAGTAAAAACAACCGACTTATTAAAAGAGGTGACTGAAGTAGAAGCAAAACAACTAGCTGCAACAGATTTGGGTATTCCATTAGATAAAGTAAGCTTACTTGAATCAAGCCCATATTTTTATGTATATGGAAATATTACATCAAACCAAACTGATCATCATTCAATAAGAATATTAGATAAAAAAGGATTTATTAAAGTTCAAAGATCAAATGGAAGTGTTATCAAAACAAATGTTGAACATTATCGTCAAACAATTGAAAAATTATGGGAAGATTTAGCTATTTATCAAACAGAAGTCATTTTGCGACCAGATTTTTATATTTGTATCGGAGCACGTGTAATGGATTTTGCTGTTAATGATTTTGATTCATTAATGATGCTTGTTGATATCGAATTATCGGATCTTGATAATAATGAGGATGTCTTAATCGTGGCGGCAAATTCACAATGATAAAACAACGACACTTATTAAATCAGCAAGAATTTGTTACTGTAGAGCCACTTGAAGTTTGGTTTGAAGAATTATCAACTATAACAGATAATGATTGGTCGTTATTTGAATATTCAGGTGAAATGTTGCGAGATAAAATGACGAATGATGAAAAATTAGAAATGATTCAGAATTCTTGGAATTGTGGTGTAGTTTGGGCAAAAAAAATGAAATCAGAATATAATATTGATGAATTATTACCAGCTACAAGTCTAGCGTCCTATTTAAAATTAATCGTAACTGATAGAATAGGAAAGCCCACTAAGTATAGAATGGTATTTGCACAATTTATAATGGATGACAAAATTGAAATTATTGATGAACCAATCGAGCGTTATGAATTATTATCGAAAAAATCTGATATTTTACCAAGTGCGCAAATATTGAAAGAGATTTTAATCGCGCATGAAATATTTCATTTTTTAGAAGAGAACAATAAATTAGAAATGTATACTCGAAATAAAACTATCAAACTATGGAAACTTTTTAATTATGAACATCGATCAACGGTAAATAGTAACTCTGAAATTGCAGCGATGGCTTTTGCTAAAGAATTATGTGGTATCAATTTTTCACCCCAAGTTATCAACGTGCTTTTATCTTACCCAATGGAAGTTGACTTTTCAAAAAAAATCTATGACAATCTGATGCACGGAATGAAAAATTTACGCCCACATGCTTAAAAATGAATAACTTATTAGAGAATCCACTTTATCTAATAAGTTTTTTTGTTTAAAAAATTTACCTAAAAGAGATGAAAACTTAAACAACTAGTGGTATAATTAGACTACACATATTTACTAGGAGTTGTTGATAATGTTAAAAGGGCTTTCGAAAGAAGAGAAGAGTTGGATTTGGTTCGATTGGGCAAATCAGGGATACGTTATGATAGTTATGACTACGATAATGAGTTTGTATTTTATCCACTCAGCAAATATAGCGGGTATCGAATCTGAACGTGCTACTGCATTTTGGGGTTTAGCCAACACAGTTGCGACACTTGTAGCGGGAATTTTAGCACCAATTCTCGGTACATTATCAGGTTACATTGGTAAAAAAAGGTTTCTCTTTAATTGTTTCAATTTTATCGCAATTGCCTCAACCGCTGCTCTTGCTTTAGTTCCAGAAAACTATTGGTGGATTTTATTAATTATTTTCGTAATTTCGTCAATTGGGTTTGCAGGTGGAAGTAAAATTTATGATGCATTTTTAGTAGACGTATCAGATGATGCGAATATGCACCGCGTTTCTAGTACAGGATTTGCGATGGGATATATCGGTGGTGCTCTTGCGTTTATACTAGCGATAATTTTAGTTGTAGCGTCGGAATTCGGCATTTTACCAATTACTGTTGCAACTGCTTACAGAGTCTCGTTTTTAATCGCTGCAATCTGGTGGATTATATTTTATATCCCAATGTTTAAAAATGTCCGTCAAAAATACGGAACAGAAATGGAAGAACAATACATAAGAAAAAGTTTTAAACGTATTTGGGTTATACTAAAAGAAATTATGGGCCAAAAAAAAATTATTTTATTTTTGATTGCATTTTTTCTGTATAGCGACGGAGTAAGTTCGATTATCCGTATGGCAACTGCATACGGAGAAACAATCGGAATTAGTGCAATTACCCTTTTAATGATTTTGCTTGTAACTCAATTTGTCGCATTTCCGTTTGCCATTGTTTACGGTAAACTTGCAAGCTTGATGGGTGCAAAAAATACAATTTTCTTAGGAATTACCACATATGTAATCGTATGTCTTATCGCTTTATTCATGAATCCAGATCGAGATTTAGGGACATTAACAATTATGTTCTGGTCGCTTGCAATGCTTGTTGGAACGGCTCAAGGTGGAATCCAAGCATTAAGTCGCTCTTATTTTAGTCGAATCATTCCAAAAGAAAAATCAAATGAATATTTTGGAATTTATAACATCTTCGGACGCTTCGCATCAATTATCGGAACCACGTTATTCAGTTTAGTAGCACTCGCAACCGGGCAACCTCACTATGGAATTGCTGTAATCGCTATATTGTTTATTCTCGCGGCAATAATCTTTAAATTTGTTCCTGATGATAGAACATTATAACGTATATCTTACTATTTGATGGCTCATCTAATCAAATAGTATTTTTTTAATCTTATCGGATTTGACTTACTAATTAATAATATTCACAATCCAAGCCCATTTCAACGTCAAATTTTTTTGATTAAAAATGGAAAAACAATGCATTTAGTGGAAATATAGTAGAGATTATGGTACAATAATACATTAACTAAAGGGAAAGATTAAAGAATTAAAATTTGTTCATAATAAACAAAGTTGTATGATAATAAAGTGGTGGTTATTTTTGGAAGATAATATAAAATTTGAGGGTCCATTAAAATATGAACTCCTTCATGTTTGTAAACAAAGTGGAGCGAGATACGGTAAAATTCATACTCCTCATGGCTCGTTTGAAACGCCGATTTTTATGCCAGTGGGAACTTTAGCAACAGTAAAAACTTTATCACCAGAGGAATTAATCAACATGGATGCAGGTATTATTTTAGCTAATACTTATCATTTGTGGTTACAGCCTGGTGAAGACATTGTAGCTGA
>JGI24703J35330_11748716_pt1 | contig 28516 bp, 16 predicted proteins | sample TergutNt197P1_FD_35330 | JGI IMG/M metagenome (IMG submission 35330)
GATGAGGGTAATATCTACAGTGAATTCATCAAAAAAATTACCCTTAAACTCTCTAAAAGGCAGAGTTAAGGGTAATTTTAAAGTTGTTATTCAAAAGAAACCGAACATCTTCTGACTCTACTTTTGATACAGCCCCTCTCTTGATTTATGTTCTAGCTTTCATATCGTTTCTGCTTCTTGCGCTTCAAAAGACGAAGCAGCAAGAGCGCCGTTAAGGACATGGTGACTAGACTAAGATAAAGCGGTAAATCATCTGATAGACCCGTTATAGGCATCAACATTTGACCTTCAAACCCAGCGTTAACCCGCTCCGTTTGATTTTCTCCATTTAAAGTGAAGGTCACACTGCGCGAAGTGTCTGGATCAAAGGCTGTTGCCCCGTATGGACCACCCACATTTTCCGTGATATGATCCAAGCTTCCTGGTGGATGAACCCGAATTTGATAGTTTCCAGGTCGGATGGTTGTAAAGCGATAAAAGCCCCGTTCGTCGGTGGTCGTTGTGTCCACCACTTCGTAGCCCGTAGCGGTGATTCGAATTAATTCAACCACGTGGTTAGCAAAGATACGATCGACCTCATGATCCAAAATTCCGTTGTCATCTAAGTCGTGGAAGACGTAGCCATCCACGGTAAATTCTGTAAATCGAAGGTGGGCTTCGTTGGAAAGGATATAGTCTGTACCACCAGTCGTCGATGTATAGAAGGTATTAACAGCCAGGTCGTCACGGGTGAAGTCAGGGTCATCTGGTAGGTTAAGTCTCATTTCAAAGGCGACTTGAGTCCCTCTTGTTAAAACATGTCCGTCGTTCATTTCAATCCGAATGGCAACGACCTCTGAGTAATCGGCGACGGTCGACGTCCAATTGGCATTGGCAACGAAGCTCGATAGGGAGCTTGTTGGATCAAAGGCATCGGTTGTGTAGTAAGCTCGATAACCGTCTGGTAGTGTCAGTGAACCGGCCAAGGTCGGTGTAAAGGTCGAGCCTCGATGATCTCCTGCAAATGGTAAGACATCAATCACTTGGAAGTTCGCCGGATGAATGTCACCTGGTGAGTTATTAAACAGACGCAATCGATAATCCACGTGAGTCCCTACTTCCGACCTTCCCGCTGCAGGATAGGTCAAAAAGTTTGAGTCTGCATTTCCACGCACTTCTTTGAACATCAATAACTCAAAAGGTGGCGTGTAATGAATGGTGGCACGTGATCGAATGATGGTGTCAGCCGGATCCCCTGTTCCATTCAAGTCCCACACATCTAGCACAGTGCTTCGATCCACATCCGCTACAGCAAAGCCAGTCACCCCTGTCGGCGGTGTAAAGGTTCCTGGCAAGAAGTCGTCACGGTTAGTCCAAGAAAGGTAGGCAGCATTAACGTTGGCACCGCCTTCTACTAAAGAGGTAATTCGAGTACTGTACGTAATACGTAAAACCTGGGTCGTCGTGGTTATCGAAAAATTAGCGCTTAAGGTAATCTCGTCTAGTGGGAAAATTAAGGCCGTTTGCCCGGTTCCTCGGTAATTTTCAACGACCTCTGGAGCAATCGAAGCATTGGTCATGGTACTGCTCGAGTTAACAAAGTGGGTCACGGTTTGTGAGCCAGGAATAAATTCCATCCCCACAGGAAGTAAGTCGACGATCACATTTGTCTCAAGTACGTCACCTGGTATGGTGCCTTGAGTGCCGATGGTTAAAACGTAGGTGATTTCATCGCCTAGCATGTTAGTTAAATGCTGACCACCTGTCATAATGGTCATCGACCGTGGCGTTGCCTTCGTAAAAGAGACTTGCCTTGACGGTGGGTGAACACTAACTCTCGCTTGTCCTTCTGAAATAATGCTTTCTTCTCCGTCCCCTGCTAAATCATGGACATCTGGTACAAGGTAACTTCTACTGGTCCATAGGTTAGCAATGTTACCACCCGTTGCATTTAACGGTAGGACCGCTGGTGTCACTTCGTCGCGATTGGTCCAATGAAGGTGCGCTGGACTAATTTGGGTTCCCGTTGCTGCTACTTCGGTGACTTCCACTTGATAAATAATACTAAAGGCACGCACCGGAGCCGTTTGTGTCCCAGCGACGTTCCCGGTTCTTGAGAAGGGGCGCAAATTAAAGCGTAATGCCGTTTCACCCGTACCATTAAAATCAGGAATCACTTCCACTTCTTGATTGAGTTGTGCACTACTCATGGTAGATTGCGTTGCTGCCATGGTATGAAATTCCACACTGCCAGGAATGAATTCTAAACCTTCTGGTAGTAGCACCAGAATTTGATCCGTTTCGATGCTCGTTCCTGCTAGAATGTTCATCATGTTAACGTCCAGTCTAAAATGACGCCGCTCCCCTATTCGAAAAACAGTATCCGCACTCGTTAAAGTGCTTCCAAGCAAGTTAGGCAAAGCCGTGCCAGCGTTGCGACGCACCGTCGGTCCATGAACAAGACCAATAACAGGCTCCACTAATCGGTAGGCCAAGGTTCCTGTCGAACTACTGGTCACTGAGCTGTGATGAAGGGTGTTGCGATCCATTGTCACACTGTTTTGTAGTGCCCGCCCTGTTTCTCCAGATGGGACAATTTGTTCTTCTGGGTCTCTTGGTCCTGTGTGCACCGTAATTTGCAAGCGATTTTCATTGACTTGTGTACTTGGCGGTGGTAAGAAGTAGCTGCCTTCGGTTGCTTCAACCGTAAATTCAACCACGTCTTCAGGGTCAAAGCCAAAGTCAGAAAAATCGAAGCTTCTTGCCGTTGTAATGGTGATGTCCTCAGCAAGAGTAACGGATGTGCCATCGACTAGTAAAACATGAACATCTAATGTTCCTGGTTCTCTTGGTCCAAAAATTTCAGGAATGGTACTAGGAGAAGTCCGGGTGAAAACATCCGCATCTCTGGCAGGGATGGTGATCCCCCTAAAATAGAGGGCTGGATCTAAGCTGTGATCTCGAACGACCACATTTTGTAAAGGGAGTAAAGGCAAGTGGCTCGGGTTGTTCGTATGTCCTCCTGCAAACGACACACGATGGGTCACATTGATGGTATAGTTTCTCGTACCAGCCTCTACCCCTGAGCCACGGGTGTTCTCACCTAAGGTCCGATTACTTGTTACCATGACATTATTTGTTGCAGTTACGGCTGGGTTTTCATTGGGCGTTTTTGAAACAGCACCGTTAAAGCGACGGCTTTCTGCACCTAAACTAAAGCTAATCTCATCGCTTAAATCAAAGCAATCCAGTGGATGAATGTCACAATCAGTGCCTAGGCCTCTTCCCGTTACTCTTACTTCATTTGCAAAGACCTCACCGATCGGGGCACTTGGAAAGTATAGCCTTAAGACAGGTGACGTTTGGTGTAGGATTTGGGCGCCTTGATGGAGGGTGAAATTACCTGTCCCAACAGCGTCTCCAGAGCCAATTCCTGTACTATTTAGTGTTGTATTAATGTTGCGTTCAAAACGGGCCACACGGGTTTGTTCGTCAAAGGTCCATCCGGGATTGAGTTCCTGGACAAAAAGAGCCCCCTCAGGAATGGTGTCGTAAAACACTAAGTTTTCATAGATCCGATTCCCGAACGTTCCTGGTGAGTTGAGGTGGTAAGTAAAGGAAACAGGCACTAGTTCTCTAAAATCGTCACTTAAATAGCCTGGGCGTGTCATGGATTCTAAACCAGCAGGCCCAACGGTGACATGGTCGGCATTAAGAGCAGACCATCTGTAGCCTGAAATGACAGGCCAAGTTTCCATGACGCGTTTTGTTACTTCTGATCTAACCGTGTTAATGGTAAAGGTAGTCTCGGCTTCTTCTCCAAGCAGTGTCTCATCACTATCTATCAGCCGTGCTACGATCGGAATTTCAAAGCCGTTAGGTGTGTTTCCATTGTGAGTGGACATTTGAATCGGTAAGTCAAATTCTAATCCACCGGTTACATTTAAGGTGTAGCGAATGATAAATTCACCGGTGGTCGCATTTTCCGTTCGTGTAATCGTCGGTGGCGTTTGACCTGAAATGGCCGATACTTGAAAGGTGGCAGTGTCCGAAATGTGACGCCTTGGTATCCGAATTTCAAACACCGTTCCCACTGGAAAAACACCGTCTAGCGTGGCACCTACATGAAATTGAATCACTTCCCCACTGAGATATTCATACCGTCCTTGTAGTTGGTGAATACGGATACTGGCACCAGTTGAAGAAGGCATCGCCTCTTGAGAATGATCTTCACTTGGTTGATCCCTTTCGCTCTGATCTTGTTCTGAATCATTAAATGGTTCACTTTCTGATGGGTCCGAGGTCACTTGGTTGACAGGTTGTTCCCAAATTTCAGGTGCCTCAGAGGCCTCTTCTAAAGTTACATCACTTGAATCTTCTAGCTCACTGTACTCAGATATCAAAGGTGTTTCGCTATCAGTGGTCAATCCAAAAGCTTCTAAAGAAGTGATGACAACGAGCACAACTGCAATAATAGCTAGTGTCCTCTTCATCGCCTGTTTTAAACTTATTCGCTTCATAAAAATCTTCCTTTTCGTGTCAATGTATTAAACCACATCTTCTTTGGTGGTAGGAGGTGCAATCACAGTCTTCAATTTTACCCACTGCTTGGTTGTCGTTTTTTAGAAAAATATCGAACAAGGTGCATAATGTTTGTCATGCACCTTATTTTGTGTCGAATATTCAATTTTATTCCCTTGGCTTGTTAACGGTCTTAACCATCTATTTTTGATTCCATTTCTGATGATTTAAGACGTCTGATCATGAAAGGTTGTCACATGAACGAATGCCTTTTAAAAGATCAAACGGCCAGAAATTAGCACAATTTGCTAAATCCTGGCTGTGGGAAGCTCATTGGAACGTTTTCGTTAGTGTGACAGATCCCATTTTCTTATAAGCGGATCACTCTCACTGGTGCAACCTGATGACGTGACTTTTTCACTTGCCTGAAAGTGAACCACGTTCCAGATGTTGCCAAACCAAGAAGAGTGAGAAGCACAAGTAATCGATTCGATTGCTCGCCACCAAGTCCTGTCATTGGTATCATAGATCGTTCATTACTGATACACCAGTACCAAAGGCCTTCGTACTCCTCGCTTTCCAAGCACTGATTGTAGTATGGTACATGGTTACCAGTAAGGGTTGCACCCCCTACACCATTGATTTCAATTACCCAGTAATGTCCAGCTTCTGGTAACATAAAGCCAGTTGGAGCATCGGTCTCAATTACGTAGTACCTTTCATTGGTTGTCAACTCGTAAAAAGTTACACGACCATCAGCATCACTCGTTGCTGAGCCATGCCACTTGAAGCAATCTTCATCTGTATAATCAAAGGTTGCATCGTAGCAATAATCTAAGTTGATACGACGGAAAATTTCAAAGGTTGCACCTTCTAAAGATTCTGTACGCACTGGCTCCCAACGCAGAAGCTCGTCCATTTTGATAAAGGTAATATCTACCGTTTCATAACGTTCGAAATTAATGTCATAGTTGTTAATTGGGTTGTCACCAGCAGACGCATTTCCATAGCTTAAACTCGCTGCATTGACTACCTGGTCACTTAGCATGGGAGATGAGAAAGCTCCTGCACCGGCATAATTATCATAAAAAACGACATCGGCAACATTGCCGATGATAAGATTACCATAAGTACCAGGTGTTAGCGCATCGACAAAGTACTCGTAATCTTCTGTGAAAATGGCACCGCCGTAGCTGCCAGCATGGTTGCCAGTAAAAGTACCACTCTGTACTTGTAAGGCTGTATAAGTACCAATGGCTACATAAACGGCACCACCATTAACCTCAGCAGTGTTGTCACTAAATGTGACCGTGCCAGCCATTACCGAAAGTTGAGCAGAATCTGGTGCTAAGTAAGCACCGCCACCGTAAGTTGCATCATTATTTCTAATTGTAGCATGGTTGTACATGTCTAATGTAGAGGCACTTTCCATGTAGACACCACCGCCATAACCACCAGCAACGTTGTCATATATTTCAGCATGTCCATGCATGGTCATCGAACTTCCAGTGAGGTAAACACCTGCACCGTTTTCTGCTTCATTGTTGGATACTGTGCCACCAATCAACATAACACTCGAATCAGTCGCGGATACGCCACCACCATTAATGGCTTCGTTATCGTGGATTCTAGCGTTATCTCGAAGAGTTGCGTAGCTATCATCTAAATAAACCCCACCACCACTTTCAGTAGATCTGTTTTCATCGATCTGGACATGGTCTCTGATTGTAAGGTCTCCACCATCTGCTAAATAGATCGCTCCACCGCTGACCCCAGCTGTATTTCCGATCATTTCGCTATGGTTATTGACATTAATTTCTGCTCGTGTCGCATGAATTCCAGCTCCATTACCTAAAGGAGCTAAATTTCCACTAATCGTACTCTCTCCATTTACAGTTAGCAGACGAGATGCAACTGCCATTTCACCAATTGGATCAAAGTGGATGCCACCACCATTTCCAGTTGTTGTCTCGTTTTCATTGATATGAGAATCTGTGAGTCTAATGTGTGAGAATCTATGTGCGGATACGCCACCACCGTTTAAAACAGCCGTATTGTCAGACACGCTACTTCCCCTTAGCTCAAGTGTACCAATGGCTACTGTATTTACTGTATTTTCAAAGAAGATTCCACCGCCATAACCACCGGCAACATTGTCGTCAATCTCTGAATTAAGAATAGTGTTTGCTGTCGCATGCATTCGACTCGCAATGTATATCCCTCCTCCATGACCACCTGCTTCATTATGTGTGATACTTCTTGCGAAACCTGCCTCACTTAGGTTAAAATGCGGAGCTGGATCTGTACCACCAGTGATTGAGTAAGTCATATAAAGACCGCCACCATCGTTGCCAGCTATACTATTCGTAACCGTAATCTCTCGCATGCGAGAATTAATGTTGTGAGTTCCTGCTGTTGCAGTCGTTGGTAGAATAGAATGTGGATTGTGATAAATGCCGCCACCGTTATTGGTTGCTATGCCATCACGGATGATACCAGCATCAAGGTTGAAGTTAGATGTGTTAGAACGGTTAGTCGCAGCAGCAGCTCCACCGGTTGCAGTCATCGTTGGTTCATAGCGAATAACACCACCATTTTCAGTGGTCCTTCCCCTCACTTCTGTACCGCTCAGATTAAAGTGAACCCCGTTCACTCGTTGACCAGCTGATCCGCCAGCTCCCCTAACATGTGGTGTAAAATCAATTCCACCATAGATGGTACCACCTAAAAAGTTAGCCGTGTAGTGATTCGATCTAAAACCACCACCAGTACCGGATCCCGCTACATCTAAGTTAGGTCCAGCAGAGTGTTCATCAAAAAGGATGCCATTTAAAATGGTTGGACTCCCTGTCATATTAAAGTTAAACGTATGAGTGTGAGTTCCTGTTCCGGTGCTTACATTTCCATTTGTCCCATTAATCGAACGTTGAAGCGGAGTAATATTAATCGTGCCAGATAAGATGGCATTCCCGCTGAGATTAAAGTCACGATGGGTGATTAAGGTACCACTTCCTGTCCTCCCAAAGTTCACCACTGGTGCATAGTGAATTCCCTCAATCTCAGCTGTTCCAGCGATATTAAATTGTGTTGTAGCACCTACTCCTGTCGTAATAGCTGTGGCTAGAGTGGCATTCATATTCAAAGTTGGTGCATAGTGAATCCCTTCACTAGCCTCTGAATGTGCAGCTGTATTCGTATGGATAGTTCCAGCTGTCATGGTAATGGTTGGTACCGTGGCGGTAGTAGTGACTGTCGGAAGCATGGCAATCGCTCCACCAACTCCCGCTGAGGAATTCTCAGTCATGAGAATAGGGTTGATTCCCGCACTTGCATTAGCCGGAATCGTGAGAGAACTAGGTGAGAAGATTCCACCACCTCCAGAGGTAGCTGCTGTGTGCCCTGATCGGTTCCGACTTATTTCCCCACCGTTAAAGTTGAACGTTCCTCGGTTATGGACGCCACCTCCTCCACTTGTGGCACCAGTAGAGCTAACACCCGCACGCTGACCTGTTTCATTGTCAACAATGCGTCCACCATTCATCGTAAAAGTTGAGAGTGGTGTAATGTAAACACCGCCGCCACCTTGAGAAGCATTATGTGCAGCATCCGTCGTAACGTTGTTATTGGCAGTGTTATGGTGAATGATTCCACCATTCATCGTGAAAGTAGACGACGTAGTATCTGCTAAAGCAATCGCTCCACCACTACCTCTAGGTCCAAAAGTAACTCCATCCGTTGGTGCATTTCCTTGTGCCCGGTTATATCTAAGGGTTCCTGCATTCATGATAATCGTTGGTGTGTTACCACCCCTTGTCACAATTGCCCCACCTAAACCAGCAGCAACGTTATCTTCAAAAACAACTCCCGTTGCTAAGTAAGGTTGCACCGCTGCGACCCCTAAGGGATCTGTAGCAGTGGTCGGATCAAGTAAACGAACATCTGTTCCCGTATGGGCATTAATGGCGCCACCTTGGCGCCCGTGATTCCCTCGGAAAGTTCCACCAAATAAATTAATGGTTGGTCTATTGGCTGCTGTGTTAGTTCCAGATTCAATGGCTCCACCATCGCCACCATGTCCTGATGTAAAGTTATCTAAAAACATTCCACCGTACATGTTAAAAGTTGGACCATTGCTCATATCCATGGCACCTGCACCTTGACCTGATCCTGCTGCAGCACCATGACTTGTCTCAGCACCAATAGCATGATTCCAGTGACCACCATTCCAATTTCGATAAATAACACCACCGTACATATTAAAGGTTGCATTTGTTGTTCTAAGAAGGATGGCACCACCTGAATTATCGGTTCGATTTCTAGTGATCAAACCACCGTGTAGATTAAAAGTTCCATTGTTCACAATGATCCCACCGCCACCAGCACGTGTTGCAGCTCCAAAAGCTCCATGCGTACTGTGGTTTGTACTATTTTCAGAAAGAGTTCCAGAAAACATCTCAAACACAGCGCCAGCACCATCTACATGAACTCCCCCACCCTGGTTCGCTGTTTGGTGATTTCCGTGTATAATCCCACCATTTAAAGTTAGCCTTCCACCAGCACCAACTGTCACTCCTCCACGTGCATTCCCGTTTGTACGATCCCCGGGTGTTTGTCTTGTCAGGACAATCCCTTCATTTATAACTAGTCGCGAGCCAGTTCCAGCTACTGAAAAATGGCGCCATGCTGTATTGGAAGTTCCGGTAGTTGGCAAAGTTAGTGTAGCCCCTTGAATAGACTGAATGACTACATTTCGTCCACCATTAACAAGACGACCGTTAGCTGCAGCACTCCCTCCAGCACCTACTGCGGGAACTGCACCGAGAAGGTCTAAATTCCCCGTTACATTGATGACCCGCAAGTTGCCATTAGTCGGAGCACCTTGGATCGCTGCCCCAAGCTGTGCATTAGTTGCTACGTTATGAAAATCAACGCCTGGCTCATCTCCTGTAAACAACGTTGGAATCCCAGAATCACTTGTCGGTGCAATTTCAGTTCGAAGGTGACGAAGGGTGTCTCCAACCTCACCTAAATCTACATCTTCCGGTATTGTGACGTCTATCTCATCGTCAAGCTCCGGTTCCATTCCCCCACTCGACCCTTCGCTTAACTGATCCTCAGAGGCGTTACTTCCCGCTCCAACCCTCTCATTCCCAAAATCACCAAAACCAGGCTCTGTTCCTACAGCCTGTTCTCCTCCTAAGTTGAAGCCACCTTCTTCATGTGCAATAAGCGCCCCTCCCATCACTTGCACCAAAAGTACTAAAGCGATCAACAAGCCAATCAGCCGCTTCATCGTAAAAGTCTTTCCATTCAATCTCATTACGCAACATCTCCTACTGCGCTACAAATTCCCAGTAAAACCCCCTATCATTACCGTAGACACATTTCTACTTAATTCTATCAATTATACACCCCTGTGTCAATGAAAGCACCGTCAAAATCTCGATAGAAACAATACTTTCATAGCTTCTAGTTATTATTCCTACTTTTGAGAATAACTACATGTCCCTGCCTCTAATAAAGGTCACAACATGACCCATTAAATCGTCCATATTAATTGGCCCATAAATGCGGCTATCTGTTGCACGCGTTCGGCTGTCTCCCATGATAAACACATACCCCTCTGGTACAACCAACGGAAATTCGACACCTATTTCTGAAAATGGCGCGGTGTCTTCGAAGATGTGCATTTCCTGTTGCCTTAATCCGTTTATCATCAAGCCACTTTCAGTGATGTTTACTTCATCTCCTGCAACACCAATTACACGACGAACCTGTGTTTCCCCACCTTGTCTGGTTACAACTAAGTCTCCTGCTAATAAACCACCACCACCAAAACGTTGGAAAAATACAATGTCTCCCTCACGGAAAGCTGGTGCCATACTATCATCCGGCATGCGCACCACACCGAAAACGAAGAAGGTGAAGATCACAAAGGATCCAACTACAAGCGCAATTTTTGATAACAAGAAGGTAAGGTCTTCCATAACCGTGGCCGGCCGATGCTTTTTTTTAGATGAGGACTTCGGAGATTCTGGCTCAAGCGTACCAGGTTTCTCAGCCTCTAACTTTCTCTGTCTTTCTGCTTCCTCCGCCTCTTGACGCTTCTTTTTCTTAAAGAGAAGCAGAAGAATAAGTCCAATAATCCCAAAAATAAGGAGAGAGCCAGCTGCAAGACCAATGACACCAAGGTTTAGAATATCAATTCCACCACCAAAAACAGCATCTTCTGCAAATGGATCACCTGGAACTTCGTCAAGCAAGCGCCCAATTAAAAGATGACGTCCATTTGTAGCATTGGTTGTACATGTACTCAACACGACTAATCGATCATGAATCGTCACATCAATGTCACGAAGTTGAATGGCTTCATTGTGCATCCGATCCAACAAATGTTGGCGGCTAACAGGATCTGTCACTAGAGGATTGTAAATCTGCATATCATGAGCATCCACTAACATAAAAGAGAAAAACTCAATTCCATAGTTGCGCTCACCAGTAAACAACATTCCAAACCGACGAGCGTAGAAAAATTCCTCGTCTTCAAAACTTGCAATTTCACCAAACATGGCATTCCGTGCCATATCGTGACCGTAAACGATGTTGTTAAAATGCGTAAAATTTTGATTGTTTCTAAAATCAAGGAAAATCGACCCTGTTAAAGCCGGCTCTCCTCGCGCATTGACATAAACGTACTCTAAATTATCCGTCCCCTGTAAAAGAGGATAGTCAATATGTGTTCCATAAACCGTAATCCAGCCGAAAACATCTGAATTAATGGCTTGCAACTCCTCGAAACCTAAAACTTCATCTGGGTGGTTAGGTCGATAAGCCGCATACTGCGCCGAATCCGCCGCACGGTACATATTATTAGAGTCCCAAAGGGAATAGCCCCCGTATAAAAGGAGGCTTAATAAGAAGATAAGCACCGTAAAATTTACGATGCTATCTACCAATCTCATAGTTTTTTTTGCTAATTTATTATTAGACCTCATAAGCACGACGTCTTCTGCTTACAGCAAGTAGACCGATGAATCCAATGGCTGCAAGTCCTACTAAGATTAATGGTAGGTTATCAGCTAAAAGACCTGTAATTGGAGCCATAGTTAATGTGTTGGTAAACGCTGCGTAGTTTGCACCATCTTCACCAACAAGGTGTGGCCCACCAGTGTTAGAAGCTGTTTGATTAGCTGCACCAGTTACAGTATCACCATTTACCGTTAAAACATGGCTTGGCGTATGTCCATGAGCTTCTGTTTCTTCAAATTGGAAGCCAACCCCTACCGGTACAGACTCAAAGCGTAATTCACTACCATGTCTTAATTCGAAAGTTCTTGCAGTACCTACTACAAAGTCATGGTAAGTTTCTGTTCTCCCTCCATCTCTATACACAAATGCACGGAAAGTTTGACCCTCAATTAGGTCAGAGTCACTCGTTAACGTCCCTGTAAACTCGAAGTCTGCTTCTGTATTAGCCGCATCCCCTTCTACGGTCTTGCTAAGTCTTAAAGCTGATGGATCATTACTTAAAATACGACGAACAAATGTGTTAGTGAATGTAGCATTCTCTTCTTTTCCATCGCCTGCATCAATAGAAATACCTGCAATGTATAAGGTTCCATCTTCTAAATCTCTATGTACCCATACCATTACTTCAAAAATGGTTTCATCAAAACAAAGTTCCTCATCACGAGCCCCAACCGTTGTTGTTACACAAGGTGGCGTTCCAGTTGCCCCAGCTGGAATATATTCTCTAAGCTGGAAAGTGAATACGCCTGCAGCTGGCCAAACAGTAGTAGCAAATAAATCTTCTGATGTAATCGTTCCAGCTGCTGGTACCGTTAATTCTTGAACGATTCTCCAATCGTTTGATCCAGTATCTGGTGTCCATGGACCCGCTACCATCCCTACATTAGAAACACCATTTGGCGTTAATGGCGTAGGAGTTGGATAACCAGACTCCGCACTCACATAGCGCATAAGGAACTGAAAGTTTAAACCACTTGGTAATTCTGTTCCTGGTGTTGTTTCAACTTCCTTTGTAATGGTTAATGATGTAACCTCTTCTGGATCAATTTCAGTTTCAGCTGATACTGGCGTAGCAAGTCCAGCTAACAATGTAATAGCAAGCGTCCCGGCTAATAATGCCTTTAGAAATTTGTTATTTCTCATTTTTTGTCTACCTCACATCAAATTTATGTAGTTTATTTTGATCCCTCTCCAAGGATATACACTATTTACTAAGTCAAGATTCACTTAAATAGGAATAAGCCCTAGATAGCATTTCAATGCTCATCATTATACACCCTCCAGGAATACAAATCAAGTCTTTTTTTCGACACCTTATAGGCAAATTAAGTGTTTTAAAATGGCGATCGTTACTACTATATGGTGCCATTTCCCGCCCAAATCCCTTCTCTTTCAAGAGCTAGAGAACTAGTCCACAGCTAAAAATCACGCTATTATTTTTACCCTTTATAGGAAAATCATTCATCGTTTTCAGATAAAAAGCCAGCCAAATAGGCTGACTTTTTATCTAAACTCGCTTTTTACTCACAACTTCATTCAGTACAAGGGCAACGAATTCATCTAACGTCACTGTCTCAGTTTCCTCTGATCCGTAACGTCTAATGGTGATTGTACGCGATTCGACCTCTTTGTCACCAAGGACGATTTGGATTGGGATTTTCTTTGTTTGAGATTCCCGGATTTTATAACCTAATTTTTCTGATCGATCGTCTAGGTTAACGCGAATGCGGTTTTTTCTGAGCAGGGCATATACTTCATCTGCGTATTCTAAGTGATAGTTGTTGTTAACTGGGATCGCCGTTACTTGAACTGGCGCCAACCATAATGGGAACGCACCTTTATAGCGCTCGATAAGGTAGGCAAGGAGGCGCTCGTAGGTTGAAGCAAGCCCACGGTGAATAACAACCGGACGTTCTTTCTCACCACTTTCGGCAATGTAAGTTAGTTCGAAGCGCTCTGGTAGGAGGAAGTCCAGCTGGATGGTTGACAGGGTGATGTCATGACCAAGGGCTGTCTTGATTTGAACGTCAAGTTTCGGTCCGTAGAAGGCTGCTTCTCCAGGCATGCGGATGTAGTCGACGTTATTTTCATCGAGCACTTCAGCAAGCATTTCTTCAGCCAGATCCCATACCGCGTCGTCACCGTGATATTTTTCTTTATCTGCCGGATCGCGAAGGGAGAGGCTGTAGTAAGACACTTCAATGTCAAAATCTTCAATCACTTGATGCACCATCTTAATGGCGTTAGCAAATTCCGACTTAATTTGATCCGGTCGGGCAAAAATGTGGGCATCGGTTAAGGTCATGGCACGTACCCGCTCAAGGCCGGTCAACGCACCAGAAGCTTCAAAGCGGTGCTGGATCACTTCCTCCGCATAGCGAATCGGCAGATCGCGGTAGGAACGAATCTTTGTTCGGTAAACCATCATATGATGGGGACACGACATCGGCCGGAGAACCAGCTCCTCGTTTTCCATCTCCATTGGTGTAAACATGTCTTCGCGGTAGTGATCCCAATGTCCTGACGTTTTGTAAAGGTCAGATGACCCCATCACCGGGGTATATACGTGCTCGTAACCGTAGTCTTCTTCCAGATCTGTGATGTAACGGGAAATCTGCTTTCGAATGGTCGCCCCGTTTGGTAACCAAATCGGGCAACCCTGTCCCGTCATCGGGTCGAGAGTAAACAATTCTAACTCACGACCAAGTTTTTTATGATCCCGCTCCTTGCGCTCCTCTAAAATTTGAAGGTGTTCAGCTAAAGCATCCTTGGTAAAGGCCGCGTACCCGTAAATGCGGGTTAACATTTTATTATCTGAATCTCCGCGCCAGTAAGCACCAGCAACCGATAATAGTTTAAAATGCTTGATTTCGCTTGACTTGCTCACATGAGGCCCTGTACAAAGATCGGTGAAGTCGCCTTGTGAATAAAGGGAGATCGTTTCGCCATCTTCGATATCAGCAAGAAGTTCTACTTTGTATGGGTCAACTCCCAACACTTCTTTCGCTTCTGATTTAGAAACTTCCCGACGTGTAAATTCATTGGCCTCAGAGGCGATTTTGGACATGGTTTTTTCAATTTTAGCTAGATCCGCATCGGTAACTTTTTCTTCCGTGTCAAAGTCGTAATAGAAGCCATCTTCTATAGCAGGTCCGACACCGAATTTAGCATCTGGGTACAGACGCTTGATCGCTGCCGCCATTAAATGCGCCGCGGAATGGTTTAATACGTGAATGGCTTCCGGGTGATCCTGAGTGATCAACTCAAGGGAAACGTCACCAAGCAGTGGGCGCATTAAATCCATCAATTCGCCGTTTACCTTAGCTGCGACACATTTTTTTCGCAAGCTTGGCGAAATTGACGTCGCAACGGTACTAGCGGTGGTCCCGATCTCGAACTCTCTTACGCTATTATCTGGAAATGTTATTTTTATCATGACGCCCAACTCCTTATTTTATATCTTTAGACTTCCCATTTGAGACTTATCTATGAAAAAGGTCGAAATCCTCTAGATGGGTGAGTCATTTGGGTATCTGGTTATTGTACTACGAACAAGGTGTTTTTTCAATAGAGGCCACCTTTTTTCAAGCTGTTTACCTCACTTATCGACCGCTGGGCGGCAGGCACGATCTCATTCATCGGTAGTTAACCCAGAATGGTTTCCGCAATAATCTGATCAATTCGACGTAGATCAAATTCGAAAGTGTAGATCAAGGTCTCAAATGGGAGATAGCCATGGGTCTGATAGAGGTTCATTTTCTCAATCATCTTTTTTTCGTAACCAGGTTCGTGTAACGCACCAAAATGTTCCCAAATAACGGTCTTACCTGTAAATGGATGCTTGATGGTAAAGTCAGGGTATTTCTGCTTGCCCCCTATGACGATTGGAATCTCATAACGATAGGGAACGTTGTAGGCTTCCAAACGATTTGCAATCAGGACTTCCGATTTCGATCGAACAATCGTCCCACCGTTTGATGTATAAGTTTGTCTCGATGACGGATAAGTGTTCGGTGGATAGGGGGTGGTGAGGAAGTTGTGAATGGTTGGGTGATAGAAGTAGGTGATCGGGAGGTTTTTGTAGGTAGGTGCAAGTTCTGTGATAAGCTCCTTAGTGTTTTTAGTGTCAGCTTTCGAATCGTATCGTGTGACGAGTTTGAAGTTGTGAGTAAGTTGCGTTTTTCTGGTGAGCAGATACTTTTTCCTTGCTAACTGCTGAATGAGATCAGGATTTTGAGTGATCACACTCTGTCTATCCGCGAGAACCTGAACGTACGACGTCCCTTTCTTTACTAATCGTCCTGCCGGTGAATGGCAAAGCTCTGCTTCAATGCTTCTCAACTCATTTTGAATCGTTTCTAAGTCAGTGCCTCTATTTTTCATAAACAACTTCCCCTTTTCTTTCGTTTTGATGACATTGTATCATAGCTTCCGACTTATCAAACAAAGATTCTGACTAAAATCAAAATTTTGTCGCTTTTTAGTCAGATTTGAGCCTCGAATTCCAGAGCTTCCTGACTAAATTTGACATTTTTTGTCGATTTAGTCAGATTTAGCAAGAAAAATGTCTCCCATTCTGACTAAAATCAAAATTTTCCAGTAATTTGGTCAGAATTCAAAGGAATCTCACCGTCTCAAAGCACTTTTCTGACTAAAAATGAGGTTTAATCGTAATTTGGTCAGAATCGTCAACGCCATGTCTTTCTTACCGATGGTCAACCAAAAAAAGGTTTTGACCCAAAAGAAAAGGACGATCCGAAATTTAAATTTCGTTGATCGAACTTTCACCCTAAGGACCCTTGTAAGACGATGTGTCAACAAGTTGCCAAGTCTTATTACCTAAAAGTCCCTCGATAGAGAGGGACTTCAACTTCACAATATAAATTAATCTGCATCCTTCGGAATGCTCCCTGGAGCAAAGAAACATGGAACGATACAAATGACCACCATCACAACGTTGGTAATCGATATAAGTGGCGCCGATGCACGATCAAAGTAGCGACTAATTGGCTCTACAATGATCCCCATTAAGTAATCAAAGTTTGACGCGATTGCAAATGCAAATGCGCCAAGCGAGAACATGGCAACTGCAACAATGAAAATCCACAGTGTGAAAATTTCGTCCTTATTTTTCTTCAAGAAACCACCGGCAAAGTGCACACCGACAAAACGGACACTTCCAGTTGCCATCGCGTTGTTCATTTGATCGATGTGGTACATACGTCTAAAGAACCCAACTCCGAACCCAGCAGATAGACCCATTAGTAAAAACGCAACATGAGTATTAATGTGAGCCATGTAGAACGGATAAAGAGCAACTGGCAATGCAAACAACGACCAGTTGAACGCAAATTGCGTCATCTTTTTCTTAAACTTATCCAAGGTCATAATGGCAAATCCACAACCAAATACGAAACCGAAGAATAACAATAAATTAGCACCAAAAGCACTCCAGTTTCCAAATGCTGGATTTAACCCCATCCAAATGACATTCCCAGATTGTGCTGTAACCATCGCCCTCAGCTGGTCAGTATGAAGCGCCATACCGTTCATATATCCCATAATGAAGATCGTCGCAGCCGTAATAAATGCTGTATTAAAAGCGGCTTTATTTCCCCTTTTTGCAAGACTATTTTCTGCAGCCATACAATTTTCTCCTCCAAACTTATACTATTACCAGTAATAAGCGAAACGCCCAGAACTCAGTTGCACAGAAGGCAACAGAGTTTTGGGCACTAGCGTCTATCAATCATTAAGCAACCACTATACCTGTCATGCTCAGCACCGTTGTTAGCACAACTTAGTTTCCCGATGAATGGCATAGAAATGTACCCGATTGTGCGGTTGCACAAGGCACATCTATTATAGGTACTTTACAACACCAGTTTCGATGTCGTAGCTAGCTCCGATAACCATTGCTCCAGCTTCTTGAAGAACTGGGTTTTGCTTTAAGACTTCTACCTGAACGGCAACGTTCTGATCAACACAGTCGTCTGGTCCAGCTTCTTTGTTTAATTTAGCTCCAATGTCATCCAAATGAGCTTGTAGGAACTCTGGTAATCCAGTTGCACTAGCTTGTGCGTTAAATACCGCTCCACACTGCGTATGTCCAACTACGACTACTAACGGTACTTTTAATACGGCTACGGCAAACTCTAAAGACCCTTTTACAGAGTTGTCTGCTACGTTACCAGCGTTTCTTAATACGAAGATATCTCCGATTTTTTGGTCAAAGAAAAGCTCAGGAGAACAACGTGAATCTGCACATGTTACGATAGCTGCAAATGGATGTTGGCTATCCTTCGTTGCGAAACGGTCTTCAGCGTTAGTTGTTCTTGGCATTCCACCGTTTGCTAGAAACCTTGCATTACCTTCCTTTAAAAGCTGTAACGACTGGTTAGGATCAGTGATGTTTACTTTTGGATCGTGTAAATTCATACTTTTTCCTCTCTTTCTCTTTATACTCAGGTGCCTGACATCTAAAATATATGCCCTCCCTGTTAGCGCTATGCACTATATTTTTCATATTAGCATATCACCCTTTCAAAGTCTAGTTGTTTTCTCGATTTTTTTCCCTTTTGTTAACGGTAGCCAACCAGAATATACACCCCAAGGGATATAATTTTTGCTAAAGCATTGTGTTTTTAGGTAAAATTAGCTAAAATAATAACCACACAATCTTTCAATATAGACCGTATAGTCTCACCAAAATTTGATCCCTATATATGAAAAGGGATTAATAACCCATTGGAGTGGATAATATGAATACCAAATGTAGCGCCTGCGGCGCCCCCCTATCTGGTAGAAAATGTGATCACTGTGGCGAAAGATCCAGAAAATCAAACCGCCATTTGAACCATTCTAGCCCAAATTTAGCAGGAAACTTTGATTATTCAGACAGATCAGGATCGAAAATCACTGCTCTTTTGCTCGGCATTCTTCTTGTTATTATCAGTGTTATCGTTTTCTTATTGCTTCCATTTGGCGACAGTACAAATCAAGATCCGTTCGAGCTCCTAGAACGTTCCCATCAAGCCATGGAAGAGCTTGATTCCATGCAAATGGACTTTGACCTGAATATCTCTTTTAATACCGGCTTTAACGACATCAACCTACCAATTACAGGCGTCATCCAAATCGATAACGAGCTTGCTACCATGGAAATGTCTGGTGAAGTCATAGAATTAGGGCAGCGCCTAGATATTTCCAACTACTTTCGAGATGGTTTCCTCTATATCACCCAAGACGGTCACCGAACACGGGAAATGATGGAATTTGATGATGCCTTAAATGAAATGTCTGACCTCTTCATCGACACAACCCTTCTGAGTCCACATACGACTTCTGAAGCAGACCTCACCCGAGATGGAAGGGGTCACCGATTAGCCTTTACTGTGACGGAGCGTGCGTCCTTAGCTATCATGCCGGAGCTAGTCTTAGAGCTAGCCGAGACGAACCACTTTGATAATAGTCGCTTGACCGTTGTAATTTACCTAGATAGTAGCGGTCGCCAAACCTCAATCGAGTACTACCTAGAGGTCACCTTTTCCGAATTTGGCCACACCACAATCATTACCACCGACATGACCATGGAATTGACACAATTTAATAACGTCAACATCCATTTCCCAAGTTGGATCGATACCTTTACTCCCCTAACCTTTATCCTACCAGATGAGGATACCCCATTTTTAGGACATTGGGATAACGGGGCGGGTGCCAGATTCCTTTGGGTCTTTGGCGAAGCCGATGAAGTGGAATTCCTATTGGATGGGACAGTCGTTATTACCGAAAACGGGATGCGGCGAACCGAAACGTGGCAACTAACAACAACTGACATTATCATAGTTGATGGGGAGGAGTTCAGATGGTACATCAACGGTAACCGTCTCACAATCACCGATAGCTTTAACGACGATTGGTTTTTCGACCGAGCAGGCACTTATCAAGAAACTGAGCCATCAAGAGAAGATCTGGAAGATCATGACCTCGTTGGTGTTTGGGACAATGGCTATGGAGCGAGATTTCTCTTCGTATTTGGCGAAGCCGACTCTGTAGAATTTAGAGATAATGGAACGGTGATCATTACCGCCGATGGCCGTAGTCGAACCATCAACTGGGAGCCAGGACGCTCCGGCAATTTCAGAGCTGACAACCAGAACTTCAGATACTCGATTCAAGGCAACATCTTGACCATCACCGACAGTTGGGACGACGATTGGACCTTCGAACGAGTAGATTAACGACCTTAACTACAAAAAGCCAAGTAATCGCTGATTTTGATTACTTGGCTTTTTGCTACTGCCCGACACTCAAAAATAAAGCGATCGTGGATTTCCAACGTTTACTTTACTATTTTTCCAAAGTTTTGACACCTAAAAGTAAAGCAAATGGTCATTTCCAACCTCTACTTTACTTTTCACCACTCCCATCCACTCTCTACAATCGCCATCGCTGCCACATAACCTGAACTAACGGCCCATTGAATGTTGTAGCCACCTGTGTCACCATCCACATCTAATACCTCGCCAGCAAAATACAATCCCGGACATATCCGCGATTCCATGGTCGACCGATTGACTTCCTTCAAACTCACACCGCCAGCTGTCGCCATCGCCAATCCATATCCTCCAACTTCCCGAATCTCCATCTCATACTCAACGAGCAGTCGCAACAACGATTTCCGCTGCTCCTTAGGTAACTGCCCGCTTACCATATCAGCACCAATACCGGCCTGCTCCATCAATTCCTCCACAAAACGTTTAGGTAAACCTTCCTCAATAACGACCGTACGCACCAACTTCTTCGGAGTCACACCTAAGACCGTCATCAAATGTGACCGCGCCTCATCTACCGATTCACCGATGAAATTCAACTTCAGTACGTCTTTCTTTTGCATATCCCGCGCGTGATTAATGATTCCCGGTCCTGACAGACCACGGTGAGTCAGCAACACAGAACCACTGTAGTCACCGACCTTCTTTCCATCACGCCACAGCGTATAGCTCAAATCGAAGGACTGACCTGATAAATCCGCAAACGCATATTCCTTTACCTTCACAGAAGCAAGAGCTGGTTTGACAGGAACAATTTTATGACCAAGACTCTTTGCAAAAACATAACCATCTCCTGTCGATCCCGTCTGTGGATAACTAATGCCACCAGTCGCAATCACTACATACTTAGACATATAACATTCATTATCAGCTACTACCTCAAATGCTTCCCCAACTTTCTTAACCTCCTGTACATCAACATTTACCTTAATTTCGACGCCTCTGTCACGACACAACCGCTTAAACAAACTCAAAACATCTACCGCATTCATCGACAGTGGGAAAACCTTGCCACTATCCACAGCTACTGTGGATAACCCCTCTCGATTCAACCAACGGGTAAAATCCCGATTACTGAACTTAGACAACCCATGTCTAACAAAACGCCCATTCTGACCGTAACAATCAAAAAAGTCTTCCACGGAACCCGCCTGCGTCAAATTACACTGTCCAGCTCCGGAAATTAACAACTTCTTTCCACAGTCACTGTTCTTCTCCAATAACAAAACGCGCAACCCAAATTCGGCACATTGAAGCGCCGAAAACAACCCTGCAGGTCCTCCACCAATGATAATAACGTCGCTTTTTTCCATTTTCAACCACAACCTCAAAATTTTTAAAATGCTGTTTTTGTCGATTAGACCAACACTTTCGACGACTTTAGAAAACGTTCTTCACAAAAAGTTTAACTTTTATTTTTCTGTTGAACCGTGTCAAAATAGCTATTATAGCGTCGCTTTTGACAAATTTTGACATTCACTAGATGTCAAAATTTTGGAATTTATAGTATTTCATTGCCGTTTTTGACACTTTCATCGGATTAGGTACTTTGGCATTTCTTGTGCTATAATAGCCTCGTTGGTAAGAAAGGTTCACTCTTTCTTCGATAATTAGCCCAGCTAGAATAATTTCAAATCCTTTGTGGGGAAAGGTCGAAAATTTAAACCTATCTACAGGCCAAAATTGGGGGATCGAAGCTCTAGCTTGCCAACGGTGCTGAACGTTAACTGTCTTAGGGGAATCATTAGGGGCTGTTCACAACGACTAGGGGGGTTGCTTGTGAGCAGGATTGACAGCTAATGCTTGAGTATTAGGGGGAACAAAAGTCCATCTGGGGGTTAACATTGATTCAAGGGGGATTGCATCAATAGGGGAGATGCAATGGAATCAGCTGTTATAGCAGATGGCCAGTAACTTCACTACTTTGGGGGAAGTAAGGAAGTTGCAAAAGATTATGGGGTATGCAGCGTGAAGGTATAGACGTTATGGGGAAACGTTTGTTCTTCCTTGGGGGCGCTGCCTACCGCCATTCTTTATTTACATTTACAACGTCACGCCCAGTGCTTTGTAAATGTAAATAGAGATTACATCTCTAAACCCAGTTATATATCCATACCCAATTTTAATAGGTGCTAAAGAGAGTCTCCCTTTCGGCACCTATTTTTTATTTTGGTTAACCGCCGAAACAAAGATACATCTAGCTTGGCGAGGTCAAACGCTGTGTTTTAACGAATTTACTTCTCTAACTCTAAGTCCGCTTTGAGTCTTTCTAATTCCCGCGCGTTGTCACAAGGGCAAACTTTGGCGAAATTCTTGACAACAATGCCATGCTTTTTAATCAAGACCCTTAATTCTTGATTAACCTCTCCCATGTCAACCAATGCAAACCAATTGATCAAATGAACCAGGTGATTTTTATTAAATTGGCCATTGTCTAGTTTAAAATTAATTACTTCCTCAAGGATCTTTGCATGAACCCGACTTGACAAAACCCGTGTTGATTTCGGAAGACCGCTCACACGTGTAACATAGCTACGGGCTGTTAGCAAATGCTCCTTATCGTCACTTTCTTCCAAAATACGTAAGGTCAGATTAATTAAGATCCCCTCTGTAATTTCTTCTTCTTTGAAGCGAAGGTAGTTTTTATCAATAGATGCAATGGCCTTCTCACTTAGTTTAAGGGCTTCACCCATATCAAATAGAAACAGTAAGTTTCCTGCCAATCTGACTTCATAAAAATACCATTCGTCGATTTTCTTTAAATAATCACGAATAATACCAATGTTTTCTTCTCCAAGGATTGCTCTTGTTTTTTCAGCATCGAAACCATTCTTTTTATAGAGGATTTGTGCCGTTAATAAAATCTTAGCATGCAAAAAATACGGCATGCCAGACACTTCGTAAAGCTCCTCCACCTCTTTTTTTAGACGCTTCATTTCATCCATGTCCCGCAAGCGAAAAGCCTTACGAATCTGAGAATCCAATACAGTTCGGTAACAAATATCACTCCCCGATATCAAGTAGCAAAACTCATGTACATCTACGTTAAGGTAGGAAAGAATACCAAAAAAGTTGTCGGTAGCTGGCACTTGCTTTCCACTTTCAATCCGGCTTAAGCTGGAAGTCCCTAAAAAATCTCCGATAACCTCTGATCGATCAAGACCCTTACTTTCTCTTATTTTTTTCAATACTTCTCCGATGGTCAATTCTCTCATCTCCTATGAAAAAATTTTCATTTTTGTGCGGATACGCACAGGATTCACAAATGTTGTGCGTTTACGCACATTTTCGTTTTTACCCTACAAAATATGCTATAATGTAAGGGTAAAATACATCTACAAAGTTAGGGGGGAAGAAACATGTTTTTATTACCTATGACATGGTTTCCATTTTAGAAAAATTAGCTGATCAGCCAGCTAATCTTCAAGTCAGGTTCACCAACTTATGATTATATAAAGAAAGAGGAGGGGACCAAAACATCCCCTCCTCTTTCTTTAACTCTATGTGGCAACTTTAAATTCTTTTAAGGAAGTGATCAACTGTGATTGATTTAGATACAATATTGACCGCCTCACATGCTCCGCTCCTATTATGGATCGGTTTTATTTTGTTATCAAAACAAACATATAAGTGGTATACCTTTTCCCTTTTTCTAATCGTAACGTTACTTTTAAACCATTGGCTCTATACCCTAATCGAAGTTTATGCCCGACCAGTCAGCTTTTTTATCGTCTTCGGACTGTCCATTCTGACTGGTGCTAGTTGGAAGCGAAATTTCTATTTCCTCTCCCTAACGGCCACTCTTTATATTCTCGGTGTCTCCTGGGCTAGATTTATTACTCACTCCATCAACCCTGACATGCCTATGGTTTATGTGGTTACAGCTAAAGTCATCCTTACTCTCGCTGGCTTTATCCTTTTGAATGGTGTCATTAAGAAAATTCGGATCTTGGATATCATGACTAGCGCAGAGGAATCTTATAAGAATTTAATCGTTGCCTTTTCTGCTGGAACGATCGGCCTTTACTACCTAGCTCATCTTCTCCCTTTCATCCTTAGGGTTGATTGCGACTACGCCACAAGGCTGCAGTTATTGAACCTTTCCATTCTAACAATTCCTATTCTCCTTATTCTGCTTACCATCAATGCGATTGTTAACAAAGAAATTAAGCTGAGAAGTGTGGATCGATGTTTGAAAACAGCCAATAAAGAGTTAGAAGACGTACGTTTTGAGTTAGAATCAACGGTTCAGCACATTGAACGTCACTACAAACTAATTCACAATTTAAGTTCGGACCTTAAAGAAAAAGAAACGCTAATAACAGAGGCTAATGAGCACATCGAACATTTAAATGCTCACCTTTTGGAAATTGGTGGCTATCAAGAAAAAGCAATGAAATTCGAGCACGATGTCCGGTGTATGATACGTGCTTTAACCTCTGTTAGACAATTAGATGACCGAGAAGCTTTCGATGAGTTGAGTCAAGCATTTGAGGCTGAGGCCTCAGCAGTGATTGGTCTAACACCCACACTTCCAGATCTCTGTCACCTCGAGAAAAAAGAACTACGCATGATTAGAGATCTCATTGTTGTTACAGCTAAAAAAGCAGCCGATTTATCCGTTGAATTTAACGCTGAAATTCCTGAGCCACTTCCTCATATAGATCTTCCACCACTGGATTTAGTTCGAATCTTATCTAATTGGCTAGACAATGCCCTTGAAGAGACGATCCATACAGAAGATAAGTGGGTAAACATCAGTTTCCTTCACTCAGAAAGCTTGGATCAAACACCCTTATTAACGATTTCTGTTACCAATGGTTGCCGCAAATCAATGCCCTTTAACATCAACGACCTAAAGAAACAAGGCGTCACCTCAAAAGGAACAAACGGTCTCGGCTTATCAATTGTCGAAGACCTTGCGAAAAAGCACGATCACGTTGCCATTTCCACTGAAAAAGAATACGACAAATTTTCAAAAGCAGATCAAGATGTATTCATCCAACGTTTACACATTAAACTAGACCGATAGCCTTCCAAATAAAATAAAAAGGATGATGAGCCATGTTAGATATTATAATTTGTGATGACCATTCCCATGTTGTACGCAAACTAGAAAGCTTTATTGGAGCTTATTTGGTTGAAAAGAAAGACAGAGGCATCGAATTAGCCCTAATGACTACTGATCCAACCCAAGTATTAGAGTATCTAGGTATCCATGATTTAGACGATGACGGAAACAATACTTACGTACAAAGAGATCGACTGTTTTTTCTCGACGTCGATTTTGATGGCAAAGTACCCTATACAGGGGTTGATTTAGCGAGAGAAATTCGCAAACACGATCCAACATCCGAGATTGTCTTTCTTTCAAGCACTTCAAAACGAGCCTCTGAAACAGCCAAACAAATTCTTCCCCTTGACTTTCTGACCAAAGGCGTTTTACTAGACTCTGTACGTGACGAAATCCTTAGACTTGTTGAACAGGCCTATGGCCGAATATTTACACGGACTCCACATGGACATGCCATTTCCATCAAAACCAGCAGTAAAAATATGTTATTTTATAACTTAAACGATATCCTTTACATTGAAGGAGGCGCTAAAGGCAGTTCAAATGACACTAAATCACTGAACACACCTGCCAAGTTATATACAACTAAAGACAAAGAGACAACAGAACTTAAAAAACCTTTGAAATTTTATGAAGAAACCATTCCACAATTGCTACGTGTTGGTAGGTCGCAGCTAATTAACCCTTTCCATGTAGCTAGCATTAGAAAGTCCGGAAGATCTGCTTATATCGTATTGAGTACGGGCACTGAGTTTAAAATCATGAGAAACACCGTGGAGCAATACGAAAGAGCCATCATTGCACTAAGAAACGCGGAGCAAACCAAAAACTCAAACACGAATTCCTAACTGGGACTAAAATGGGAGGATCAGCTTTATGATCAAAATTCTAATCATCATCGAAGGCGACTATGAGGTTGATCCTCGGTTGTCAGGGTTAATTAAAGTCAATCATAAAATCTTCGTCGCAAATCCCGAGACAGCCTTAGACGTGACTGAAAAAGACCACATAGATATCATCCTTACTATGGCCGATGACCCTGAAAAAGAATCGATCGAGGACTTTACACGTGAATTCTTTAAAACACGCCTAAGGGTAACGCCCATCCTCTTTATTACCAAAAAATTCAGTGAATATTTACTCACAAAAACACGCTTACGCGGCAACCGCTACTTACTCCAGTATCCAGTTGACTTTAATGAATTCGAAATCGCTTTTACAGATGCCTTAGCAACCACTGATCTCGTCGATGACAAAACGATTATCCTCGAGAAAAAAGGACATCAATATCGATATAAAGCAAGTGAAATCTATGCCATTAACCTTTCTGGAACCAGGCGCATCAAAATCTTTGGTCGCGCAGAAATGGACGAGGTCCAAGGGGAAAGAGATTTTTTCTATAAACCTGCCTTCAAGAATTTACCCGCTGAATTTGGGATTGAAAAATACCTGGTACAAGCTCGAAGCAACTGGCTAGTCAACCCCTTACACATTAAAGAGACCAGTAGCAAGGACGAAAAGATTTTTCTAAGAAATGGGATGGTCGTTCCTAGTAGTAGAGATAACATCAAAAAATTCAAAAAATAGTAACTGGAGGATGAACTTATGGAACTAAACTTACACCTACTCATACAAAGAGCCGTTGAATTACTAGTTTTCTATCTAATATTGGCCAACATCAACGGACAAGATTTGAAAGCATCCCTTATCCGTCTGGTGAAAACGAAGCAGAAAACATTTTATGGAAACATGGTACTGTTGGCGGTCTATCCGATCGCAATGATGCTACTTATTCAACACATGATCAACTACGATCTAGAAACCGAAGGCTACTTGATCGATCAGCTCCTACATCCCCTTGCTGCGACCTACTTATTAAGGCTGGCATTGGATGTGAAAAAGCTGTTAGTTGCACACCTCTTTAAAATGTTATTTGGAACTGTCATCATCATGATCGGTTTTGTTCTTGGTTTAAATACAACCGTTGTTTTTCTTTTAATACTAGCTGCCGTTTTATTTATGAACCAGCAAAATTATTTCGAAAGCATTTACGTTCGCCTCATCAAAAAGCGCTGGCTATTAAACCTTGCCTTAGTGCTCTCTTTTATGTTTTACCTTCCTCCTTACCTCGTAGAGTCTTCAGTCATTTTACTAACAATAGCTTTGATTATCTGCTCGTTATCAGTAGTCGCCTATCTCGGTGTTGCTTTCTATTTTAAAAAAGAAAGCGACACCTTTATCGAGCGGATCCAAAATGCAAAAAACGAAGAGCTGTTTGATGTACTAGAAACTTTATCCGCCGAACATCAACGATCTCACGTTGCTCACGCCTACACCATCAAGCATTACAACCTTTGGGAAATTCTTTCTCCACTATTAAAACAGTTAGACACGATTAAAAGGCGAGAGATTATCCGTGACTTTGATTACGTCCTGACCAAAAGGAAAGTAAAAATCCACATCATTTTATAGCGCCTCTCGTTTTATTTTAGTTACAATTAACAAAGATTGGGAACCAACACCACGCTGGCTCAATATCTGCAGTTGCAACTGCAAGGGTTGCAACAAACATCGTTCCAAACGACGACAGCCTTCTCATCATTAACACTCCTCTCCTTCCGTAAGATTGAACTCCCCGAAAGTCAAACTTAGTAGGCAGTTACATTTTTTGTTCCTTAAACAACATTTTTCAGCCTCGAGCCCATACAGGCTCTTTTTTTGTGATAAAATCGTACTATAAAATTTTATTTCGAAACACGGTTTGTCGGAAACCGTTTGCTTTCTGCTTCAAGTAAAAATTATAGCAATTTTTACCAAGTTATTCAACAACTTTACGAAGTTTGGGAGGTTTTTTTCAATGATTGGGAAAGATAAGGCTGCTAACTTAAAGCATCTACAAACAGAAGTCATGAAATGTAACCAAAAAGTGGAGTCATCGATGGAGAAGTTTTCCACCTACATAAAGACTTATGGAGCAGAGATCGAAGAGCGTCTCGGCAAGGAAAAATTCGAGCAACTCGTTCGTCATTTCGAAGCTTCTTACGCCCAAATCATCGCTCAAAAACCAGCATTTAAATAAAATTAAAATAATAAAGAGATTCTCACATCCGAATTACCCAAAAACAGTTTAATTTGACTGCTTTTGGGTAATTTTTTGCTTGATTTAGGATCGAAATGTCCCCTCTTCATCAAAAATAGAGTCTTTGGATGGAATCAAACCGGAAATAATCCGGATTTTGCAATAATTGAGATTTTCGGATCATTTTTCGATCGCTAAGTACATTAATTTGTCCTTTTGGGATCCGGATTTTGCAAAAATCGAGATTTTCGGATCTTTTTTCAACCGCTGAGTACATTAATTTGTCCTTTTGGGATCCGGATTTCGTCAAAATCGAGATTTTCGGATCTTTTTTCAACCGCTGAGTACACAAATTTATCCTTTTGAGATCCGGATTTCGTCAAAATCGAGATTTTCGGATCTTTTTCAACCGCTGAGTACATTAATTTGTCCTTTTGGGATCCGGATTTCGTCAAAATCGAGATTTTCGGATCTTTTCTAGCATCCAAGTACGGAAAG
>JGI24703J35330_11748715_pt1 | contig 28450 bp, 22 predicted proteins | sample TergutNt197P1_FD_35330 | JGI IMG/M metagenome (IMG submission 35330)
GTCGGTGATTTGCTTGCCAAAGCAGGGTATGACGTGAGGGTATTCAATACAATCGAGATGGCGTACTCCAACAATTATAACCCGTTTCACTATGTTTACGACTACGAGGGGCAGTTGTCGGAGGACGCAGTCACCAAGATGATTGACGTGTTTATGCAGAACACAAAAGGCGAGGGCGAAAAAGACGACTTTTGGAGTCAATCAGCGAACAAAGCAATTACTGCGATTATCTTTCTACTGTTCGAGGAAAGCGAATATAACGCCGAATTTGGCGATGGTGGTAAAATCAAGCCTGAAACACGAGATTTGTCAAAACTCAATTTCTTCACAGTAACTGAAAAAATGCGAAAACTCGTCTATCCACCGCAAGGCAAGGAGGACGGGTATTTTTTCGTCCAAAACGAGGGCGAATCTGATGAAGATTTTCAAGCACGGCGTGAATCTGCACATTTGTGTCAGTTAGACCGTGATTTTATCGACCTTGAACGCCGAAAAGGCGACACGCTCGCAACACGGCTGTACAAGGAAATCCGCAACTCACCGCAAGAAACAGGGCAGTCGATTATTTCAACCGCTGGTGCAAGAACGCAAATGTTCAACACCAAAAATCTTGCGAATTTAACTTGTTGTGATAATATCCAATTGGAGACTCTCGGCGATAAGAAAACCGCACTCTTTATAATCATTTCAGCGACTAACGCAACTTACAACTTCTTAGCCGCAATGATGTATACGCAAATGTTCGATGTTTTGGCTAACAGAGCCAACTTCAAGTACGGCGGAGTGCTTCCTGTTCACGTTCGTTGTATAATGGATGAATTCGCCAACATCGGGCAAATTCCCGACTTTGATAAGGTGATTGCCTTTGTGCGTTCAATGGGAATGTCTTTAAACGTAATCATTCAGAATCTCGCTCAATTAAAGGCTCGGTATGAGAAAACGTGGGAAGTTATTACGGGTAACTGCGACAGCCTGCTATTTCTCGGCGGGAAAGAAGCCAGTACACTCAAGGACATTTCTGAATCGCTCGGCAAGGAAACGATTGATATTGAAAGTAAGAACAGGACGATTACAGGCGGTCACAAGAACGATTCGACCGCTGAAAGCAATTCAATTCTCGGACGTGAGCTAATGACCCCAGACGAGATTCAAAAAATGCCGATTAGCGATTGTATTCTGATGATACGTTCGCACAATCCGTTTTACTGTGGAAAGTTTCCGATTGAGGAGCACCCGAATTTCAAGTTTATAGAAGATTTCGATAAGGCTTTAGCTTTTGACAAGTACAGCGTTAAGGCAATCACTCTTGATGAATTTGCAAAAATGTGTGGTGCAAATAATTTTGAAAACACGGAGGAAAACCCTCAAATAGAAGCTGTACAAGTAAAGCTTGAACAGATTTATCCCAAGCCAGGCGAAGATGTCATTGAAGTCACAATCCAGCCTGTGGAAGTTGAGTATCAGAGTTACGCCGATATAGAGCAATATGCAGACGGCGATTTCGTGAGCGAAGTCACTGAGGAATTAGCACTCGGTGTTATGTATAGTGCGGTCACAGATAACCAATATGAATTACTCGAAATGCCCGAAGCTCCCGACCCTGATTACAAACCGATGGAGTTTGCCGAAGATGACGATGGTGATATTGACGAAACGTCTGATGAGTTTGATAATAACTTTTCGTTTTACGATAATTCGTTTGATGAAGTCGAAGCAATCGAAAATCTACAGGAAATGAGCGTTGAATGTGCGTTCACCGCACAAACCGAAACATCAGCACGAGCATTGATTTCAAGCGATAACTTCGCTTTTAGTATGTAAAAGCAATAAACCAGTCAAAAAACTGAACATTAGTGTTCAGTTTTAATAAATTTAAGCAAAATTAAGGAGAAAATTATGAAAAAAGTAAAACAAGAGTTGCAGAGGCGGCTCTGCCGACCCCGAAACTTGACGATTCAAGACAAAGCAAAAGTTAAAAAGGTGTTTACTGTATTAGCGGTAATGGCAATCATGTTTATACTTCTAAGCGTGACAGCGAGTGCGGCAGGAGGAGGAAATAGTGGTAGCGGTGGAGGTGCTGGTGCAGATGTCGCATATCAAACCGTAATGAACTTCATCATTGTATGGCTTCGGCGACTTGGAGCTGCTATTGCATTATTCGGCGGAGTAATGTTAGGGCTTGCAATCAAAAATAAAGACGCAGACCAAAAGGAAACAGGGATTGGTACAATGATTGCAGGGTTCGTTGTGGTTGCAATAACTACAGCGGTTAATATGTTTGATTTGTTTACGTAAAGCAAAACAAGAGTATGCCCATAAGACGGGCTTTGCACGTCTGGAGTAGGCTATCTCGACGAAAGCATAACAAGAACACCCTCTACAATTGGTGTAGAGGGTTATGAGGATTTGGGTTTTTGAGTAGTTATATAGGCCGTAACCGCACTTATGAAATAGATTATTTCGTCTATCTGCTCTTTGACCTCATCTTTGGAAATCACGTAGAAATCTTCATAATCAGAATCCATGCGAACATTGAACATGTGTTTGATTGTATCGGAATACTTGCTATCAAAAATACCTGTTTTGATATAGCTTTGTCGAAATTGTGAAATGACAGCAGAGTGTTTTTTGAAGTCTACACCGTCTAAAGCCAAGACAGCACGAATTGCATGAAACATTGCGTAATAGACTCTGTTTGCAGAGGCTTTGTATTTCCCTGCATCAAATTCCAACTTTGCAGACGACATACAATCATTTGCTGTTTCTAATCTGTAACCAGCAAGGGTTTTTCGCTTATCAATCAACGACTACCCCCTCACGTTGAACGTTTTGGTAAAACGGTACTACGTTCAGCCATTCGCTGTAAGTTTGGTAGTCTTGTAGTTTAATAGACGTGAAGACATCATATTCTAAATCAATTTGACTACTTAGGCTTGATATAGCTTTTCTGTAGCTCATTAAATCATGTTTTCCCATATCAACAAGCACCATTATATCTATATCGCTGTCGTTGGTATTATCTCCCCTTGCATAAGAACCATAGAGAATAACAGATTTAAGCGTTTTAGAAAACAACACCAAACTCTGTTGCCGAACAAATTCAAGTATATTGCTTATTTGCTCTTGTGTGACTGATTTCATTGGTTTCACTCCTTTCGTTTCAAGATTTGAATAAAGTATAGCATAAATTATTTAGTTTGTCAACAGTTATATAAAAAAGATTGGAGGCTTATAATGCAAATATTTATGCAACATTTTACAACTTTTCTGGGAATTTTACCGACACCGCCATCGGGTTCGCTCCAAACCATTTCTCGAGGAGCAATTGAATTTTTCACTACATGGATTTCACGAACTGGCGGAATTGTAGCATTCATCGGTGCGGTTAAACTTGCACTCTCGATTAAAAATGAAGATGCAAAAGAACAAATGCAGTCGGTGATAATTATGATTTCGGGGTTTATGATTGTTGCGGCTGTCGGCAATCTCAACTTGTTTTCATTTGGGGCAGGGGGAGCAGAAGCGGAGTTTACTGCGATTATGACTTTTATCGCCACATGGGTAAGACGAGTGGGAGCAATTGCACTTTTCTTAGGTGCAATCATACTTGGGCTTGCGATTAAAGACAAAAATGCGGCTTCAAAAATAGTAGGACTTAGGACAATGGCAGCAGGAGGAATGACAACAGCGTTATCAGTTGCATTACCGCAGTTTGTACGGTAATGAGTTGTGAGAGTAGAGGATAAAAAACATGAGAACATCATTAAATATGCGTTTGTGGCGTTTTCGCAAAAAATCGCTTGGACATAATGCGTTGTACAATCCGTATTTGCCACAAAATCAACATAAACGAATATTAGGCAAAATCGGAAGAATAACTCTGCGAACGAAAATCTACACATTTATAATCATTTTAGTAATGTTTGCAACAATTCAGCCGAATGCCCATGCACTTGATGTTTTTGGATTCGGCATACATGATTTATATGCAAACATAACAACAAATCTGCTCCGTACAAACGCAATTTTGCAAGATGCTTTTAATTTTGCACAAACATCGCCGTATGACGTTGTAAACGGTCTTGCAGGGAGCGGACAAGGTAGACGACTACTTCTAATACGAAATGCAGTAATCGCCATGTCTATAACTGTTGCGACATTACTACTGATGATAGACTTTTTCCGCAAAACAATCAACTTTGAATGGTCATCAAAATGGGAAAACATCTTGGTTTTTCTTATAAAAATCATAGTTGTGAAACAAGTGGTGCAAAATGCTGATATAATCGTGGGTCACATTTTTGCGGGATTCAACATGATTAACGTAGCCGCAATTGGTAGTGAGATTGAATTGCTGCCTGTAGGAAATAGTGCAACTTATCGTATGACTACTTTCACTTGGTGGGAAAATGCAGGGAACACTTTGCTTTTTGGTACACGTTGGTTCGGTAATGTTTTTGAGGGACAATCTTACAGCTACTATATTTCAATGGACGCAGTACGAATGTTTTATCCAGACGCAACTGCTCCTGCTGGTCTCAATTTAGATTTAGACACTAACTATTTTGCGATTCCTACTGCTTCATTTGAATTCAACCCGACAATAGAACTTATGTTACTGCAACCGTATTTTCTTGTCATGCACGGTGTCGCAATTGTCGTATTTGTAATCACAATCGGACGTGTCTTTGAGCTTGCTTTGTACACGATTTTCGCACCATTGCCGTTATCGACGTTCGCTTCGGAAGTTTCAAGCGATGTCGGTAAAAATTTCATCAAGAATTATATCGCTTGTGTCATTCAATTAGCGGTGATTGTCGTAATGTTTATGGTGTTCGTGGCAATGCAACGATATTTCGCCGCCGCAACAGACGGAGCTTTTGAAACGCCTTTAGTGCGGTTCGTGATTTTGATTGCACTTGGATTGAGCGTAGTTAAATCAGGAGCTTGGGCGAAAAAAATCTGCGGTGTGGGGTGAACGCTTGACTTTGCGAAGAAAGTGTGATATACTTACTGTAAACTTAATCGATTATAATCAGTCAGTTTGAAAACGCTTTAGCATTTTCAAACCGCACAGCACGAGCCGTGCGACCGCCAAAGGCGGACTGACTTGATTGCATAGTCGGTTTTTGCTTGGCGATTGAAATGCAAAGCATTTCAAAACTGACCGACTATATAAACAAGAAAGGTGTGTTGCTCATGGAAGAAACAAAATTCTCTGAAAAAGTTTATACCATTGACGAGCTAAAATCACTTCTAAGCCCCATATTTGCTTCATACCCTGTTCGTAAAGCTACTTTGTTCGGCTCTTATGCGAGGGGAGAAGCCGACAGCGGTAGCGATTTGGATATTGTGGTGGATTGCGATTACAAAACAATGGGATTTGGGTACTACGGAATGTGGGAAAAGATTAGAATGTCAGTTGGTAAGCTGGTTGATTTGATTCATGTCATCGAACTAAAAATCGACACGCCTATATACAATAACGTGCAAAATGAGGGGGTTTCGATTTATGAACAAACGTGACAAAGAATTAATCGAAAAAGTTGTAAAATATATAGGTAAAATACAAGCATATTCCGCAGGAATGGAGTATGGAGATTTTATCGGTGACACCAAGACATCCGATGCTTGTGCGTTTGCAGTTATTCAAATCAGCGAATTATCGTGGCGAATTTCAGAAGAAATTCGCACTAAACATCCACGCATTCCTTGGCTTGATATCAAAGGTATGCGAAATTTGATTGTACACGATTATGAAAAAGTCGATTTATCTGTTTTCTGGGATACAATTGGAGACCAACTTCCCGAACTTAAATCAGATTTAGAGACAATCTTAGCTGAAAACAAATAAAAACGTTCTCCCTTGGAATTTAGGTATTCCAAGGGAGATTTTTTATCAACAATGATAACTTTTGGAGGGTAAAACAATGTTAGAAGTAAAAATTCCGTCTGAAATTCGGGATTACAAGGGTAAACTGATGTTTGGGTTGACGGTTCGACACATAATCGCTATCGCTTCTATGTTTGTGGTCGGAGTAGTCATCGGCGTATATGTCGGTAGATTTATTGCACTTGACTACCTTATATGGCTGATTATATTAGCGGTCGCACCGATTGGGCTTTGGGGGTTCGTTCCGTTCAAGGGAATGAAGTTTGAGGAATACACCAAAGTGCTGTTCAAATTTTATTTCACTCCGCAAAAGCGGATTTATGAAGATGTGGAAGTGAACTATTTGGCTGAAATTCAAACAAAGTTGAGTGCAAATATAATCCTAAAACAACGCATTGAAAGAGGCGACATAGATTTTGATGAAGATGATTTTGAGGAGGACGACAATAATGTTTGGTAAGAGCAAAAAACAAAATAGTGCGAAAATTAAGGACAAGGCTCGCCTTGATAAGGGTGGTAGCTCTAAGCAAAGTCAAAGGCGAAGCAAAAGCCAAAATAAAGCCCGTGGCAAAGCTGAAAACAAAGTCAAGCGTAATGTTATTCAAACTTTGCCGTATGAGCAGTTTGTTAGTGAGTACGTCATGCTCCTTAAATCAAACGTGCGAATTGACAAGCAAACTGCGAATTTGTATTCAAAGTCGTATCTTGTGCCTGATACTAACTATTCATCGTTGCCAATCAGCGGAAAAGAAAATAAACTTCTCGCTTATATCGACCTGCTGAACGGTTTCGACAGCGGTGCAAGCGTTCAAATGACAATGCACAACACGAAAATCAATAAGAAAGACTTTGAACAGCGAATTTTGTTGCAATACAAGGACGATGGTTTTGAAAAACCACGTAACGAGTTCAACGGGATTATTCACGACCGTCTCATGCTCGGACAAAACGGTATTCAATGCAAAATATACATTACTGTTACCGTCCCAGCGATTGACTTTGAAGCCGCAAACACTCGCTTTCTTAACTACGAGGCACATTTGAACCTCTGTATGCAACGGCTTGGAACGGAAATGCTCCCATTAAAGGCGAATGAGCGTGTACGGATTCTTACTGACATCTTCCGTGGAGTGGATACCGACTTGTCGTTCATCACTCAAGATGAATTTGCAAGACGTTCAGAGAAAATGCTGTGTTGCCCCGAATATTTCGAGTTCAAAAAAGACTACTTTATGTTCAACGAGAAATACTCACGGTGCTTGTATTTCTTCAAACTGCCGACTTCTACCATCAGCGATACTGTTTTCAAGGAACTTGTAGAAACGAATTTATCGCTGATTATCACCAAGAATGTTGAGTTTATTGACCCTGCTGATGCGGTTGAGCTGATACGCAAACAAATCACGAACATGAAACAGGAGGAGATTCAGAAAACTCGCACAGCTTCAGAGCGGGCGAAAGGTGCGTTTGTTGACCCGATTGAGGGGACGGAACTTGCCGAAAACAAAGCACAGGCGTATGAGCTTCTCGAAGATTTGCAGGGGCGTAATCAGAAAATGACACTCTGCCAGTTTATCATTATGGTGACTGCGGACAGTTTTGAGGAGCTTGAGCAGAATACAGAGGCTCTGCAAATCATCGCACGAAAAAATCAGATTACGCTTGCGATTCCGACTTTTAGGCAAGAACAAGCATTAGCAAGTGTTTTACCTCTCGGGAACTCCAATTCTGCTGATAAGGAAAAAAATCTGCAAGTTCGCAGAACACTCTCATCTGAAAGCACAGCGGTATTCTGTCCGTTTAATTCTGTCGAATTAGTTCATGACGGTGGTTTGTATTACGGGATTGACCAAATGACCCGTAGCATTATATTATTCAATCGACGTATGCTCAGTAACCCAAACGGTTTCATCTTTGGGGTTCCTGGGGCGGGAAAAGGCGTTACCGCAAAAATCGAGATGATTTACAACATTCTGCTTGGAAACGAAGAAATTCTAATTCTTGACCCGGAGGGCGAATACACCGCACTTGCACACTTGTTTGCAGGGGAAGTCATTTATATTTCTGAAAACTCGCCAACGCACATCAATCCACTTGACTTAACCGAAAATCCCGACCCTACCGATACAAGTTACGACCCAGTTACTGCAAAGCTCGAATTTATGTTGTCGTTTTTTGCGGTGATTTTAGGTGTTGACGAAATCGACGCTATTCAGAAGAACATAATCGACACAATTATGCGTGAAACGTACTTGAATTGCCAAAAGCGTGGAGTTGTTCCAACACTCGTAGAATACTACGATGAACTCAAAAAATACTGCGAAGAAAACACAGGCGATACAGCGAAAAAAGCAATATTCTTGCTACAGGCTTTGCATTTGTATGTACACGGTTCGATGAATGTGTTCTCCAAGAAATCCAACGTCAACATCAACAAGCGAATCGTGGTTTATAACATCAAGAACCTCGGTAAAAATATGCAGACCCTCGGCATGATGATTGTTCTTGAAAACATTTGGGATAGGGTGGCAACAAATCGTTCAAAAAACATCGGAACTCGCATTTATATTGACGAGATGTATCTGATGTTCAAGTCGGAGCAATGTGCGAACTTCTTTTACGAGCTGTACAAACGTGCGAGGAAATGGGGCGGTGTTCCGACCGGAATTACTCAGAACGTGGACGATTTGCTTATGTCACCAAAAGCACAAACAATGCTTGCGAATACGAAGTTTGTACTGATGTTGTCGCAGAATCCGAGTGACAGCGAAAAGCTCTCCGAAATACTCAAAATTCCGAAAGAAACGATGAGTTTTGTGACAAATTCGGGAGTGGGGCGTGGGTTGCTCTATGCTGGGGAATATGGCAACATTCCTTTTGATAACCGCTTCCCTGTCGATTCGGAATTATACAAAATCGTGTCTACTGCTTTTGGTGAGAATTTAGGCGATTATACTCCTGACGAAAATGACGAATCTGAAAAAGAAAACGAAAACGAAAACACAGAAACTGAAAATCAAGAGCTTACCGTGGGGTGATTTATGGCGAAAATGTTCAGCGTAAAAGACCATGTCAAGAAAACAGCCACAAATGCCAAGAGTACAGTCGAAAAAATTGACCCGTTTAACAAAAGCATTAACAAATCTGACGTTGCTGATACAGGAGTAGAAAGTTTGCAACTTACTCGTCGAACATACGGTACAACTGTGCGTGGAATAAAAACCACAAAACGCACTATCAGAACGTCCACAAGGACAATCAAAAGAACAGGGCAAGCAGTCAAAGGTACGGTAAAAATGACTTACAATACCGCCTCTTTTACGGTTAGAAGCACTGTTCGAGTAATGCAAGTTACCGTTCAAGTTACGAGTCATGTAGTCGCAGCTGCGTTTAATCCGATTACATGGGGTGTAGCTGGGTTCATGCTCGTGGTTGCTATGTCATCGCAGTTAGTTATACTGCTCATGGGTGCTACTGGCGGTGGCGGTAATATTACTGCAAGAAATGCTGTCACACAGCCTGAATGTTCGTATGAATGCGAGTGTGATTCAGAGGACGAATGCGAATATGACTGTGATTGTCTTGATTTTGATGAAAACGACACAGACAGCGATGCTGACACAGAAGAAGAATATGTGGAAATCGAGGGTGACTAATGTTGAAAAAACATCAACAACGTGCCGAAAAAGTACAGCATTTTATCGGCAAACATAAGCTGTTTCTAATAATGGCGATTATAGCAGGAGCGTTTTTATTCGGAAACTATCTTGCACAACCGAATGTGCAACCGCAAACATCAAAATATGAATACTCCGACTACTATTCAAATGAAGCTGTAGTGGAGTTTGAGCGTGAATTATGGCGGTTTTACTGGATTGATGTAGTGATTTTAATAGCGGGCGGTGGATTCTGTGTGCTTATGCTTCTTCGGGAACGTCGGCGACTGCGAAATAAAATATAACGTCTTTCATAAAGAAAAAAGTGTGGCGGTTTTTTCATGTCTAATATAAGAAAGCGAGGTTTTATGAGATATTTCTATCACGTACAAGTACAACCACCAAAAGAACAGGCAATCCATTTTTACATCATGTCGAAATTTACAGCATTAGTTGACGGTAAAATCACTCAGCTCACATCAGAGTTGACTGTCGAAAAAATCAAGTCAAATCGAGCGTATGCCACGGTCGCAAAGAAAAAGCATAACAAGGTTATGGTGGATTACGCCATCTATCAAACTAACTCGGATTTGCAGGACGTTTCGGAAACTAATCTTGCAAAATTCAACGAACATATGAAATCGCTCATTGCTGATAATAAAGCAGAACGGCTTTCGAGCGGTGAGTTTGTAATCACTTCTGATAAAGGCACGAATATGGCAAACAAGCAGAAAAACAAGGGCAAAAATCGAAAACCATCAAAAATGATGTACCTCATTGCTACGGTGTCGGTAATTATTGCGTTGTTTGCAGGAATCGGCATAGGCGGAACGCTTTTCGGCGAGGGTGAACCGCCTCCTCGAATGGGTGAGGGCGATTTCGAGGGACTAATCATGCCTGAAACGACAGATTTCCCTCCCGATGCACAACTGATTACAATTTCGATTGACCGTTCGTACTTCGCTGTTCCGAGGGAGGATGTTCAGTTGCAGGGAATAGTCATAGACGACTCGAGCCGGGCTGGAAGATTCGCAACAATCACGCTCCCTGCTTTCGACCGCTCGGACTTTTTTCACCACGTACCTGGGCATACATGGGGATTTTCTACCGACCCTAACGCTACACGCATTGAATTTTATGGCGGTGGAACGTATGAGTTTAGCGAGAACGTGCGTTTATACCGTGTTCTTACAAGATTTGGCGGTGGCAACGGTACGATGGACAATCCGTACATCATCGACTTTTACGACCAGTTACATCTAATGTCGAGAGAACAAATGCGAGGGCATTTTAGACAAACTGCAAATCTATACTTCCCTGAATGGGCAACTCATGAGCCGATTAACACAGTCAACAAATTGCAGTATATTCCAGAGCAAGAAAAGCCTTTTGTGTATGATGGAGGCGGCTTCACGATTGATGGAATAAACGCCCCGCTGTTCGGGCGAGTTTCGGGAGCGGTGATTGAAAACGTCAACATACGAAATTCCTTTATCGAAACAAACGAGCCTTCAAACATGGGATTTATCGTGAACGAAGCGTTTAATTTCCGATACGAGGTTGACGGCAGAGCTTACGAAACAGGCGAAACAATTATCCGCAACAGCTCAGTAAACCATTCGGCATTTACTCTGCAAGAGCCGTATGAATACGAGGACGAATACACGCCTCCAACTGTATCAGAATACGACGAATACAGCGAATATGACGATTATGGTGAGCCTGTTCCTCCGTCTCCACCGACAATTCAAGCAGAGTTTGTCATCGGAGGCATTACTGGATTAGGCGGACAAATCGAAAACAGCTATGTCACCGACGTGGGGATTTTCGCTGAACTCGAACATCATTTCCTTTACGCAGGAGGAATCAGCGGAAAACCTGCCAACGTCACCAATTCAGGAGTTTATCACTTAGCGATTCACGGCAAAATATTTCACGTTGGCGGAATTGTCGGAAGTGCAAGCGGTTCACGCCTGTACAGAGCGGACGGTTCAGAAGAAGCGATTTTCCACGGCGGTAACATTCAAGGAAATTTCGTTCGCAGGTTTTCTGCTAACTCCACAAACTCGGCAGGGGGAATTGTAGGTGAATCAAGCACCAATTCTGAAAGAGCCATGATTTCTAACAACTACGCTATGGATTTGACTTTGAGTGCGGGCGTATTCGCCGATGAAGAGCGGACAGAGCTAATAAGTCACGGCTATTCTGGTGGCATAGTCGGCTCTGACGGTAGCGAAAACCACGGACACTTAATTTTGAACAGCGTGTCGCCCGTGTGCTATTCTGTAATCGGCGGTGCAGGAAATAACACGGTGTATGATTTTGGCGATGATGGTACGGTATGGCTTGCTCCGCCCCATGCGTTCCACCAAGAGAGCATACTCGAAATTCTTAACAGGAACGCAGTACACCCTGAAAGTCCAAGCGAAACGGAACTTTTCGCAGGGAGTTTTATATTCGCAGACGATGAACGCAACAATCAAGAAGACTGCGAACACAGACTACCGTTCCCGAATGGGATTGCAGAGTTATTGTTAAAATACTATGTAATGGAAAATGAGGATTAGAAATTTAGGAGGTTTCCAAAATGAGTGAGCAAGTAAAAGAGCAAGCAAAACCAACCAGTAAAAGTGTTGAGCGTGAACTTTTGAGAACTCGCAAAAAACGTGCGACACTTGTTGAAAGACAGGAAAAGCTAAAAGCTGAAATTAAAGAGCTGAACGTAAAATGCAAGGAACTTGAAAAACAGCATGAAACGCTTCGTTATGAGGAACGGGGAAACAAAGTGGCTACTACGTTTCTCAAAGAACTCAAGCTATCGGACGAGCAACTCGCCGAAATTGTGGCGATGTATTCGTCCAAAGCCACAGATAGCACAGCAAAATCTGATGTAGAAAGCGGTGAGAGTAATGTATGAAGATTTGCGTGGACTTCCATTTAGCATAAAACTACAAACGCTCCGCTACAGAAAAGGTTTGACACAAAAATCTTTGGCAGGAAAGATTGGTTGCAGTGGTGTAACAGTCAGTCTTTGGGAAAGCGACAAATGCTTTCCGGCGGGATTTTTGCTCGAAAAATTAAGGCAGTTTTATGGCTTGCCGTTGGATTTTTTCACCGAAGATAAAATCAAGGCGTTGAAATTGTCATCGAAAAAGAGGAAAGTGTAAAACAGGAAAGCCGAGCAGTAGACCGCTCGGCTTTCAGTTTTTATAACAAACCTTTTACTTTAGTTTCGCAACTTCCTCGTGAGATAAGCCTGTTGCTTTGCTGATTTGGTCGAACGCCAAGCCCATATCTATAAATATGTCAAGCGAAATTTTCAAGAAAGCGAGATTTTTTACAATGCTGACAATCGGATTGCATGATGCTGAGCGTGAGCATATGCGAAATAAGCATTTCCCGAATCCATGCCGGCGGGGTGGTTCGCCGAAACTGCGAACGAGGTATTCAGCTTTTGGGGGAACGTGTTCAGCGGGAACGGTTGGCACTCTAACGCTCTGCCTACACCTACGTATGAGGTGTCAATGGACGCAGTTAGAATCTTTTACCCGAGCGCACAGGCGGCGGCTTCGCTTAATCTGAACGACCACCCGTTCCCGAATCCAACCAACGCCGAAACATTCAATGCAACACTCGAAATCGTACTACTGCAACCGTATTTCCTGATTATGAAAGGCGTATCAATCGCCGTATTCGTGATTGTAATCGGTCGTGTGTTCGAGTTGGCATTATACACGATTTTCGCACCGTTACCGCTTGCGACGTTCGCCTCGGACGTGTCACAAGACGTAGGCAAGTCGTTCATTAAGAACTACATCGCCTGTGTTCTGCAAATCGCAGTAATTGTCGTGATGTTTATGGTGTATGTCGCCTGCAGAGGTTCTTCGGAAACGTCGCTAACGGATTCGCACAGACAAAGCTGATTCAGTTTGTGGTACTAATCTCGCTCGGATTGGCGGTTGTTAAGTCGGGCAGTTGGAGCAAGCGTGTTGTCGGGATTGCGTGATGACAGAGAGGGGGAGTAAATGGAAACGGCGAATTTGTTTCACGAACTTTTCGGAACTTTCCGCAAAATGAGTAGAGAACGGCACGGGTGCAGTTTTAGGATATGCGCGGAGAATCATTTTGAGGTGTGCATTTACGATGATTTCAAGGCGGTTTCGGCTTTTATCAAAGCTATGAAAAGTATAGGCAAAAACGCGAGTATAAAGAGCGGTAAAGTCATAATCAGAGTGAGATTAGCTCTGAATTCAGAGCCATACGTCATAATCGAAAGCCGTGTCTGTAACTCTACGCAGGTCTATTTCTTCGACGAGGAAATGAAAGTCAACGGGTATCAGGAAAACGGCTTTTCTATACCGCTGATGTTCTTTTCAAGCACGAAAATGTACTACCAATTCGGCAAGCGGTGGATTCCTGCGAACATTAAGACGTTCGGGTATGTTCCGAGCATTGTGCGTAAAACGCTTATGGAGCATTTGTCGCAAGGCAATCTGCTGTGGCGTGATTTTATGCGGTATGACAAACTCCCTGCTGTTTCGCTTGAACTCGTGAATCATTCGCACTGTATCAAGGATTTGTTGGAGCAAAAATTCAAGACAACGCTGCCTAACTGCGTAAATAAAAAGCCTTTTGACGTGATGTATGCCGCCTGTTGTGCTATTAAGTATGTGCCGCCCGAACAGCACAGTGTACTCTTTTCGGCGAACATCGGCGGAACGGTGTTAGCGAGAACTCCTAAAGATACTGCCGAAACGTATATCAATCAAGTTGTGATTGACAGGCTGAAAAACGCTGATGATTCCCATATCCGCGGTATTGTAAGCGATTACGTCAGAATGGCTTTTATCGGCAAGGAAAAGGTGAATTTGTTGCTCGGCAAAAAGGGTTACAAGCGGTTGCACGACGAGTATCAAGTCAAACATCGGCTGAAACAAAACAAAATCAAACTCAAGATTCCCGATACACCGTTGTCGAAGTTGGTTTTACCGTGCGATTTTAAGCGAATCGAAAACAACAAAGACCTTGTTGCGGAATCGGTGAGAAATAACAATTGCGTTTGGTCGTACACCGACAAAATCAACAAAGGAAAATGCTTGATTTACACGTTGGATTATAACGGCGAACACTGCACCATTGAAATTGGATTTTCACGAGGTAAATACTGTGTCAGGCAACTCCGTAAATCGTGTAATCAAGCCGTTTCGGAACAAACAAGTGCGTATATTCAAGACGCAGTGAAACAGGCAAACAAATAAAACTGAAAGGGGGTAGGTTATCATGCTCGAAATTCGGATTCCGAGCGAAATCAGAGCCTACAAATCCCGCATTTTTGCAGGATTAACGCTCAGGCAATTGGTTTCAATCGGCGGCTCACTTGCGGTGGGCGTACCCCTCGGCGTGTTCGGTGGCAAAGTAATTCCCGCCGATTTGCTTATGTGGGTAATCATTCTCTGTGTTGCCCCGATTGTGGCGTGGGGGTTCGCAAAATTCAAAGGTATGAAGTTTGAGGAATTAGTCAAGGTGCTGTTCAAGTTCTATGTTCTGCCGCAAAAACGTATTTACGAGGATTCCGAGGTGAATTATTTCTCGGAAGTAAAGTCTGCGTTAAGCGAACGTGAGATTATGCGGCAGCGTGTGTACAGCGGTGAATTGGATGAGGACGATATAAACAAAGATATGGGGGAGGTACTCTAAAACTATGTTTTCTAAAAAGCAAACAGGCGGTAAAACCGCAAAAGACGCGAGAACAAAAGACAGACAGCGTGTCGAGAAGTCCGCTGTCAGAATGAAAAAGACAAAACCGATGAAACAGCAGAATCCGTCCGTAAACAAAAGCACGATTAAGCGGACGGTGTTGCAGACCCTGCCGTATGAGCAGTTTGTCAGCGAGTACATTATGCTCGTGAAATCCAACGTCAAAATCGGTAAACAGACGGCGAATCTGTACTCGAAGTCGTATCTTGTGCCGGATATTAACTATTCTTCCTTGCCGACTGGAGAGAAAGAAACTAAGTTGATGGCATATATCGACCTGCTCAACGGTTTCGACAGTTCGGCGAGTGTTCAAGTGACCCTGCACAACACAAAAATCAATCGCAAAGACTTTGAACAGCGTGTTTTGTTGCAGTACAAGGACGACGGAAACGATGATGAACGCAAGGAGTTCAATGGGATTCTGCACGACCGCCTTATGCTTGGTCAGAACGGTATTCAGTGCAAAAAGTACATTACGATTACCGTATCGGCGATTGATTTTGAGGCGGCGAACACGAAGTTTTTGAATTATGAGAGCCATCTGAATCTGTGTACGCAAAAACTCGGAACGGAAATGATTCCGCTCAAAGCGAATGAACGTGTGCGGATTTTGTGCGACATATTCCGTGGGGTAAACACCGATTTGTCGTTGATTACCCGTGAGGAATTTGCACGGCGGTCTGAAAAGATGCTCTGCTGTCCCGAATATTTCGAGTTTAAGAAAGACTATTTCATGTTCAACGAGAAATACGCACGGTGTCTGTATTTTCAGAAACTGCCGACTTCTTCGGTGACAGACAGCATTTTCAAGGACATTCTTGAAACCAATCAAACTATGATTATCACTAAGAATATCGAGTTTGTTGACACTGCTGATGCGATTGAGTTAGTCCGCCGCCAAATCACGAACATGAAACAGGAAGAAATCACCAAAACCAAAGCGGCGGCTAATTCCGCTCGCGGTGCGTTCATTGACCCTATAGAGGGGACGGAACTCGCCGAAAACAAAGCACAGGCGTATGAGTTTTTGGAGGACTTGCAGGGGCGGAATCAGAAAATGACCCTCTGCCAATTTATCATTATGATTACGGCTGATAGTCACGATGAACTCGAAAAGAACACCGAAACACTGCGGATTATCGCTCGTAAGAATCAGATTACGTTATCAGTCGCTCCGTACAGACAAGAACAGGCGTTCGCAAGTTTTATTCAAGTAAAACATTCGATTTTACGCCAAAGAACCCCGATTTGCCCGAAAACACAATCAAAGGCGGTACTGGCTACGGCTTATTCGGTAAACTTCCTGCACAAATTGATGTTTGTTATCCCGACTATAGTATTTACCCCGATTGTGATTACGCAATCGGTTACTTAACAAGAGGTTGCCCGAATACGTGTTCTTGGTGTGTAGTTCCTAAAAAAGAAGGAAACATCAAACCGTGTGCCAATTGGCAAATGCTTGTGAGAGCTGATAGCCAAAAGCTCGTGCTTATGGACAATAACATTCTTTCAAGCGATTACGGTATACGCCAACTTGCAGAGTTGACCGATACCGACTATATGATTGACATAAATCAAGGAATGGATATAATTTGCATAAGCGAAGATGTTGTCAAGGTGCTTTCTCGTATCAAATGGATAAAATACATCCGATTTTCTTGCGATGATGGGTATAAATTGCCATGTTTTGAGAAAATGGCTGAACTATTCCAAAAACACGGCATCGCTCTATCACGAGTATTCATATATGTTCTTGTTCGCAAAGACCTTGAAGCGGCTGATTATCGTGTACAGCAATTACACAAAATTTGCAAAAACTTCAATTTGTATGCACAAGCTGAAAGAAACAAGGGAATAGAGCCGACTAAAGCACAGCTTGAGTTTGCACAAAGATATGTCTATAGAGGTTCGTACAAAAAAGAAACATGGTCGAAATATTGCAAAAGATTAGGTTTAGAATTTTAGAAAGTTATCATTGTTGATAACTTTTTGTGGTAAAATCGCAATTTTTTTTGTAAAAATCCACGTAATTATAAAATTTAGTAATTTTTTCTAAAAACTATTGACATACGGATTTTCGTATGGTATAATAAGAGAAAGAGAGCAAATCAAATGGCGAAAACAGAATTAAAAATTCTTAGCGAAGTCGGAGCTATAAAGCTCGCAGAAATGTCCGAAAACTTGAATACTTACACGGAGTTTCTAAAATTCCAAGGTCGTGTGTTCAAGCAAAATGCTACAGTAGCACTTGAGTTCTTTGTGCAAAGCCCGCAAGTGCAATTCATCGCAACTGAAAGCCAATGGAATCGAACCGGGTACGGTATCAAAGATGGTAGCGAGGCTATTTGCTTTATCGGCGAAAATGGTGAACATACCGATTTATTCGACTTTTCACAGATTAACAGCGACACTCCTCCCGCTATATGGACACTCACACTGGAAAACGCTGTGCAAGTGAAATCTGCTTTCGGAATCGCAGAGGAACAGAATCTAATCAGCGGACTAATTGCACAAACTCTGAACACAACGCAAATTACGAATTCTATGTCGGCACTTAACATACCGCCGAAAAGTTTTGAGGCTTTCAGAAAATCATACATCACCGCAATTCAGACTGTCATTGCAGGGCGATTTGAAATCGGTGGCAACAAATTTAGTGTTACTTCCGACTTGACGGTCTTTAGAACACTTGACAATGCTCAAAAAATGCACTTTTTATCGCTTGTGTCACAATCTGCACGAGTGTCGCTTAGAAAAGTTGAAAAAACTATTAACGAATTGAATCTAAAAGAGGAGGTCAACAAAAATGATGGAAATGACTTACAAGCAATGGGAAAATCTCACGGAGGAACAACAGAACAACACACCAATGAGCGAGTTGCCAGCAATCCCACCGCAGGAGTTGCGGAACAATCTGTTGGAGTCGAAGATGGCACTCATAGACGGGACACGTCAATGGCAAATCTTGGTCAAGGGGCAGGAGAACACGAAACTGTATCCAGAATTTCGGATGAAAACGATACTGGGCAAGCAGATTTGGTACAAGTTCGACCCGCAGAGCGGGACGTACAAGATGAACCTGACGAACAAGGAAACATCGCTGACGGAGCAACCACTCGGGAAGTACGGCGAGGCGTGGCTGACCTGGATGAAAGCGAATTATCCGCACTTGGTGGAGGAAATGCTGTTCAATCACAATCTACTGACGGTGGCGAGGTCGGTGGACAAGTTGGCGTGGGAGTATCGGGAGATTCTCGACGAGGAGTACACACGGACGAATCCACGCCCAACGGCGTTCGAGGAAGCGGTGACGTGGGAGCGGACACGCCAGTTTTACAGCGATTCGACAGTAATGAGGGAGCGGGTTCTAATCCCGGTAACACAACCTTAGACAAAATCGAGGAAAAACTAAGCACGATTGTTGCTAAAAATAACGAAGCGTCGGTTGAAAAAACCGACGCTTTTTTTATTGAAAAGCCTGAACGCCGTCGTTCCGATAAGAATGACTATAATCAGATTTCGCTGTTCAGCTTCGACGATGCACAACACGACCTGAACTACAAGCCTACAAGACTCGCTCCTGCACCAATTCCGCAATCGAAAGCGGAAGTCGTTGAAGCCGAACAAGAGCTTGCCGACAATCAGCATATAGAAAAAATTGACGGCGTAGAATTCGTGTTCACCGCATCAGCGAAAGTGAGAAACAATGATAACTTTTCCGTTGAAATTAAATTTAGTGATAAAGACAAGGCAGAGCTAAAAGAGCCTGATACAATCGCTGAAATCGCATATGCTGAAAATCCTAACAACAAGTTTTATGACAACCTTTCGGCATTGCGAGAATTAAAACGAATTGAAACGGCAATCGAAAGGAAGCAAGATCCATTTGACAATAGATACAACAAATATGAAGATTCGATGTTTAAGTTAGCAAGGTACTGCGGTTGGGGTGGTTTGTCGCAAGTTTTTGATGAAAGCGAAAAAGCGTGGTCTGCACAACGCTCGAATTTGCGACACGTTCTAACGCACGATGAATACATCTCTGCACGAGAAACTACGCTGAATGCACACTACACGCCACAGGTCATTATTGATGCTATGTACGAAGCAATCAAAAATATGGATTTGCCGTCAAGGGACGAGGTCTCCTCGTCCCGCGAAGACCGCTTGAAAAGCGGCCGGAGTTCAAGGGTCGCACGGATTTTAGAACCGTCCTGCGGAACGGGGAATTTTATTCGCCGACTGCCATCTGAATTAAGCAACGCAGAAATCACAGGCGTGGAAATCGACAGCATAACCGCACGAATTGCTAAACAACTCAATCCGAATGCACATATAATCGAAAACGGTTTTGAGCATAGCGGTCTTGAAAACAACGATTTTGAACTTGTCATCGGTAATGTTCCTTTTGGGAGATATACGCTTAACGACCCTGATTATACGCAAGATTGGTTGATTCATGACGCATTTTTCCGCAAAGCGATTGATAAAGTTGCCCCCGGTGGCGTGGTTGCGTTTGTGACTTCATCGGGTACACTTGATAAACAAAACCCTCGCGTTCGTGAGTATTTGGCAAAACAAGCGGAATTAGTCGGTGCAATCAGACTGCCTAATAACGCTTTCAAAGATGCAGGTACAAAAGTCACAGCAGATATAGTCTTTTTACAGAAACGCAAGACTCCGCTGATGGCTTCCGAAAAGTTGCCTGAATGGTGCTATGTTACGCCTAATGCTGATGGTCTGAAAATCAACTCATACTTTGTCAACAATCCTCAAATGGTTCTCGGCAAAATGGAGCAGACTACGCATTTTGATATGCTGACTTGTACCCCATTTGATAGTGCTGACTTGAAACAGCAATTAAATCAAGCAATCGGGAATATTAACACGAAAATCACGGTTGAAAAGCGTGAAAAAGCTACTAAAGGGCGTGTCGGCGTAATCGAAGCGGATGGTCGAATTAAAAATTTCACGTTCGGTAAACATACTGACGGTAAATTCTATTTCCGTGTTGGCAGTAAAATGACTGAAGTCACAGGATTAAACGCCGAAGCCCTCGGACAGCTTGGAGCGTTATGTGAATTACGAGATGTTACTCATAGACTTCTCACAAAACAAAAAACGCAAATGACAGACGAGCAACTCATGCCTTTACGCACGGAATTGAATCAATTGTACGACAACTACCGTGCGAAATATGATGTGCTTCATTCAAGTACAGTCAAAAAAATATTCGACAAAGACACAGACTATCCTCTGCTGTTGGGGCTTGAAAGTAAAGGCGTACAACGTCAAGCGGACTGCTCGACGGCAGAGCCGCCGACACCTCCGCCCTTGTTTACAAAAGCTGATATTTTCTTCAAGCGTACTGTCAATCCAATAGCTGAAATTACTGGTGCTGATAACATCGAAGAAGCTCTGCAAATTTCGATTGATAAACGAGGTAAACCCGATATTCCGTATATGGCGGAACTCATGGGTAAAGAAGCATTCGATGTTTGCAGGGAACTTCTCGAAAGTGAATTAGCTTTCCGTGACCCAGACAAACAAATCCTTGATTCGCCGTATTCAGGAATAGTTGAACGAAGTGAATATTTATCAGGTAACGTGCGACAAAAATTAGATTCCGCAAAATCTAACTTATCTGTAAACCCTGATTATGTGCTTAACGTCAAAGCGTTACAAAAAGTCATTCCCGAAGATATAAAAGCTGAAAATATCTCTGTTCGCATGGGCGTTACGTGGATTGATGGTGAAGATTATACAGCTTTTATGCGACATCTTTCTAAGCGGACTACACACTCTAAAAACGGAGAAGTTACGTATTTCCCTGCAACAGGAATTTTTGAGGTTTCAAGTGCGAAAATCCGTGAAAAAGGCGGGCTTAACATCAATGAACACACTACTTACGGAACTGCCGATTACAGTTTGTACGCTCTCACAGAAAAAATCCTCAATCAAAGACAGATTGTCGTCAAGTACGAAACACCGCACCCCGATGAGCCATCGAAAACGATTATTAAAACTAATCACAAAGCCACTAAAATGGCTCTTGAAAAAGCAAGAGCAATCAAAGAGGCGTTTAAAAGTTGGATATTCGCAGATGAAACACGCCGTAACAAGTACGAAAAAAAATACAACAATATGTTCAACTGCCTTGTCGGGCGTGAATATGACGGTTCAAAACTGACGTTTGCAGGACTAAAATCCGATTTTGCAATGCGTGAACATCAGAAAAACGCCATTGCACGAACTTCTATGGGCGGTAATGCCCTTGTTACCCATGTGGTCGGTGCAGGGAAGTCTGCGGTGATTTTCGCAAGCGTTATGCGGAAAAAGGAACTTGGACTAATCAACAAAGCCTGTGTTGTCGTGCCAAAGGCTCTGACAGAGCAGACGGCGGACGAGTGGCGAAAACTCTACCCCGAAGCAAAGTTACTGACTGCCACTAATGATGATTTATCCAAAGAAAGCAATCGCAAGCTGTTTACTGCACGAGTTGCGACAGGCTCGTATGATGCCGTGATTCTGTCACGAGAGCAGTTCGAGAAAATCCCGATGAGCCGTGAGTTTCGTGTAAAATTCATGCACAAGGAACTCGATTCGCTCGAAAATATGATTCGTGACCGTAAACGTGCTTCTGGTGGCAAAAAAGACCCTACGACAAAGAACTTGGAATTAGCAAAAAAGCGACTTAGAGCGAAACTCGAAAAACTCACTAATCCGAAAAGTGCGTCTAAAGCAAAGGATAATATGCTTGATTTTGAACAGCTCGGATTTGATTACCTTGTCGTTGATGAGGCACATTCCTACAAAAATGGTTTCGTAATGACAAAAATGACGAATGTCGCAGGAGTTACCACACGTGAATCAGGAAGAGCTGCCGATATGCAAATGAAGTGCGACTATTATAATGAAGAGTTTGGCGATGGGCATATCTTAATGGCTACTGGAACGCCTGTCAGCAATTCCATGACGGAACTCTATGTTATGACACGTTACCTTCGCCCTGATTTGCTACAACAAGCAGGAATTAGTCGTTTTGATGATTGGGCGGCAACTTTCGGAAACGTGACAACTCAGCTTGAGCAGACTGCGTATGACACATACAAGCTCAAGACAAGGTTTTCGCAGTTTGCGAATCTGCCTGAACTCATGGCTTTTTACAAGGAATTTGCAGATATAAAATCTGCAAAAAAGCTGAATTTGCCACGTCCTGCACTCAAAAACGGCAAGAACACTATTGTCAACGTCCCTGCCACACCTGAGCAAAAGGCGTATGTTCACGAGTTGTCTAACCGTGCAGAGGCGATTAACTCTGGTAATGTAGCACCGCATGAGGATAATTTCCTCAAAATCACAGGCGAGGCACGTCTGATTGGTTTTGGCAATCTTGCCGTGAAATCGCTGTACGAACGCAATCAGCAAGAACTTCCAGCAGACTTTGTTGACGTGGACATAAAAAACGGCAAAATCAACGTCTGTGCAGAAAAAGTTTACGAAACATGGACACAGTCTACAGAGAACAAAGGTGTACAGCTCGTTTTCTCTGACATTGCCGTGAACGATGATGAGAGACGATTTAGTGCGTACAAGTATCTAAAACAAGAACTGATTGCAAAGGGAATCCCCGAAAATGAAATTATCTTTGCACCGAAAAGCGACAGCAAAGACAGAGCAGATATTTTCAAGAAAATCAATGCTGGTGAGTACCGTGTTGTAATCGCTTCTACTGAAACTCTCGGCACGGGTGCGAACATTCAGCAGAAACTTGTAGCACTACATCATCTCGACATTCCGTGGAAACCAAGCGATTTTGAACAGCGAGAAGGTCGAATTTTACGACAAGGTAATATGAACCAAGAAGTCGAGATTTTCAATTATGTTACCGAGGAAACGTTAGACAGTTATCTCTACTCGACCGTGACCAACAAGGCTCGTTTCATTGCACAAATTCTTGATGATGAAAATCCTGCTCGGGTTTGCGAGGATATGGACGAAAAGGTTCTAAATTATGCAGAAATTCAAGCAATCGCCGCAGGTAATGAAGACATCAAGGAACGTATAGTCACAGCAAATGACCTTGCGGAACTGCATATGCTCAAGCGAGAATGGGGGAATGAACAAGCTACAATGCGTTCGTGGATTGATATACTTCCTGCAAAACTTGAAGAAAAACAGGTACTTCTTGATTGTATTCAAGCAGATAAAGCAAATGCGACAAGAATTACAAACATGGACGAATTACCATCAGCTTTTACGAATACCCGCATTTTAACAGAAATAAATCGGGCGATAAGTAATTTCAAGCACGGCGATAAAGAGCCAGTTTCAATCGGTAGCATTGCAGGACCAGGGGCAACTACTGCCTTTGATGTTTCGGTTAAAGCAAATGAAGTTGTAAGAGGTACGCTTGAAAATATGACATCAGAAATTGCTGTTAGCTTTATCGTAAAGGGTGAAGCAGAGTATTCACATTCTGCGGAAAGTTGTGAGAACTCAAATAACGTGGTACGTCTAAAAAATCTATTTGCAAATGTTATTTCTAAGAGAGAAGAAACTGTAAAAGCTGACGTTGAGCGAATTTCTGAAAACATCGAACAGGCACAAAGCCAAATTGGTGTAGCGTTCGAGCATGAGGCAAAAATAATCGAACTTGAAACAAAACTTGAAGAACTCGACAAAAAACTATCGGGTATTACCGAACAGGAAGATGTTCTTGCCGACCCAGAAGAGCAACCGCTTATTGAAACTGCGGACGAAAAATCTGAGCGTGAGAAGATTTATAGTGCAAACGATGATGATTTTCAGCCTGTGCCAGATAGCGTTGACCCTGATAACGATGACAATCCTAAACAGTCACCGACAAAAAGAGGTAGGTAAAAATGAGCAAAGTCAACTTTGAATTACTCGCACAGTCGGCAAGGGAAGTAAACCTTGCCGATTATTTTTTGCAATCAGGCTACACCACGGAACGCCATGGAGCAGAGGTTTATGTAAAAGAGTTTCCAGGGCTTACTGTAAACGAGAACACAGGAAAGTGGTACAATCATTATGAGGGGATTGGCGGTAGAAATGCGGTCGATTGTCTTGTAAAAGTCTGTGAATATGATTTCAAACAAGCCGTTTACGAACTTACAGGGCGTGACGTTACTGACGTTTCTACATCAGAAATTCCCCAAAAAGCACGTCCGCAATTTACATCGCCCCCGAAAAACTCGCAATCTATTGAAAGTGAAAAATCGCCAGTGAAGGCTCTGCGTATGCCTGAACGTGCGGAACATATGCGACGTGTTTTTGCGTATTTGTGTAAGGAGCGTAAAATCCCTGCACACATTGTTGAAGAACTCGCACACGCAAAATTGCTGTATCAATCAAGCGAGGAATTTAAGACAACTGTCAACGGTATTCCGCAAACAATCAAAAACTCTAACGCCGTTTTTGTTCATACGAATGAAAGTGGCGATGCTATCGGCGGGGAAGTGCAGGGGCTAAATTCGTTCAAGCGTTATAAAGGAGTGGTTGCAGGGACAAACAATTCCGCATTTATGTTCACGCCGAATCCTGCTGAGAGTGGAAAACATAAAATCGCTTATTTGTTTGAGAGTGCAATCGACCTTATGAGTTTTTATGCTTTCTGCAAACCCGAAAAAATGCAGGGCGTGACTTTGGTTTCGATGGCAGGATTAAAACCGACAATCCCAAAACAATTGCAAGAACAGGGTTACAAAGTATACTCTTGTGTTGACAACGCTGATGATGGACGTAAGTTTGAACAGAACAATAATCTCACACGCCCTAAAAACGATTTGCTCGTAAAAGCTGACGTAAAAGATTGGAACGACTTACTAAAACTGAAACTTGAAAATCCGAAAGCTGTTCAAGATTTTGTGCCAGATGTTGCAGAAAAACCAAAACTTGAACTCAAGAAATTACTCGCAGGGAGGAAGTCATAATGCCAGTAAAAATATTCTTACCTTGTGAAATTTTCAATAGTTTGATTTCTGTGCTTGATTATTTTGTTGCACTCGAAAATCAAGTAGGCAAGACTTTTTTCAGCATACATTCTGCAAAACTGAAAACAAAAATTATGCGACATGGGCGAATTTTTAATAACAATCAGAGCGAAAACACACAAAGCGTTTCCATTAACTTTTACGGAAACGAGTCTGCAATATTGACAAAACTGTTGATTTATTACATCAGTTTAGGTGAAAAACCAACAGAAGATTTCTTTGAAATATTGCAGGAAGGCAAGACAAGAGTTTGAGGGGTGGCTCTGCCGCCCCGAAACTCGACGGCGAATAAAGGGTTTAAGGGATTTCCCTTATTGCGGAGCAAAACAAAACTTCAAGTAGCATTTTCGATAACTCTGTTATCGTGAATACTGCTTGAAGTTTGAAGATAATTTGTGCGTTTTTCTTGGATAGAAAAAGAGTGTTTTCGTAGAAAACAGCACAGATTATTTTCAGCCGTCAAGGTCGCAGACTTTGCCTAATAGTGAAGCGGAGCGAAACGGTCTGTTTTGCAAGTCCTGAAAGGGGCGTGCAAAACAGATATTGGGTAATCCCCCTCTATTTTGCACGAATAATGCAGATATAATTAAAAACGTACATAAAAGAACTTCCTAAACTGAAAAGAAAGGAAATTGACATGGCTAAATTAAGTACAAGTTTCACGCTCGGTAAAGCGAGTGTTGCTCACGGTGCAAATGTTGAACACAACAACCGTGAATATGTAGCAGAGAATATTGATGTAAATCGAATTCCTGATAATATTACTTATGTTCAACAAGATGTCCGTGAAGCCTACAGAGAGTTATTCGGAGAATCACTCGAAGAGTATAATGCTAAGCAAAAACAACCATGCAGACGGATTAACGATTATTATGAACACATTTCAAAAAGCAAACGAGAAGAAGCCTTTTATGAAACTGTCATACAATTTGGTGACAGTAAAATAGCTCCTGTTGGAAGTGATAACGGCGAGATTGCAAAAAAAATGCTTGATGAATATATAAAAGGTTTCAAAGAGCGTAACCCAAATCTTCATGTTTTCAACGCTGTCTTGCACATGGACGAGGCTTCACCACATTTGCATATTAACTTTATTCCTGTTTACACAGAGGGTAGAAAAAACGGATTGTCAAAAGGCGTGTCTATGAAATCTGCTTTAATAGAACAGGGTTTCAATCCAAAGGGGGCAAAACAAAATCAACTCGTAATGTGGGAAGATAGCGAATTAAAAGCAATGGAAAAAATTCTAAACCGCCACGGACATGAACGAGATGTAAAAAAAGCAGCTTATGCTCATATGAATGTTGACGAATATAAGGAAACGCAAGATTTGAAAAAACTGCCGAGGCGTTCTCGTAAATCTTTGTCGCCCGAAGAACTTACTGCTGAAAACATTCGCAAGTTAGAACTTGAGAATTCTTTACTTGCTGTCAAGAATGAAAAACTAATCGAGGAAAAAACATCGCCGTATAAATCATTCTACTACTCGCAGTCGGAAAAGCAAGCGTTTGTTCAAAGCCAACTTGATAAACTCGGAATACCATACCGTGAGTGCGAAAACGGATTTGAAGCACAGGAATGTTATGTAGATGAAATTCGTAAACTCGAAAAAGAGTTTAAGCCAGTCAAAAGTTCTCATCGTGACAAATTGCGTAATGACTTAGACAAGATTGTAATGCAGTCGAAAAATTTTGAAGATGTTTTAGCACGATTGAAGAAACACGGCTATGAAGTCAAAGAGGGCAAATACATTTCTGTAAAACCGAAATTCGGGAGTGCGTGGATTCGCATTAAGTCGCTCGGTGAGAATTACAGCGAACAGGCTTTGCGAAATCGAATTGTAAATAAGCAGAGATTTGAAAACAACATCGACAACAAAATTAAATCTACAGTTTCGCAAAATACTGAAAATCAAGATAAGCCCGAAACGCTTATTCTCAAAACAGTCAAGCATTATACTGTTGTTTTCTCTGCGGACGTTCTGCCAGTACGCAAAAGAAATCCTAAGAAAGTATTCGAGTGGACGAACGATGCAGAATTAGACAGACTATCAGAGCTTAACAAGAAAATCAACGCAGGAGCAAACTTATCAACTCTGAAAAATGAATTTGTGAGTTTAGAAGAAAGCGTTTCAGACAAAGAACAAAAAATCGCTACTCTGAAAAATGAATTTAAGTTTTTTAGTGATTTGCACAAGGCAGGAGTGCGTTGCTTTGAAAAAGGCGAAAAATCCGAAAGCGATTTAGCATTTTTAGCAAAGCACAAAATTACAGAGGAAAGTTATCAGAGAATTACGCAATTGATTTCTAACAATGAAAGCGAAATCGCCGAAATCGAAAATTTATTATCGCCAGAGCGTGAAAAATTAAAAGACGTTTCGGATACACTTTCGGCTATGGAAAAAGTCGTAGGTGGGACTTATGTACAATCGTTAATTGATGCAGAAAAAGAACGCAGACAGTCGGATTTGATTCCGAATGGTCTAAAACGTGCGGAATAATTATTACGCAGAATGTGAGGATTCGGTATGCCTAAACGCAATCGAAAAGTTATGAAAAGCTACTTTGTTTTGCCCGATGAAGTTCTACAACTCTACCGCAATCGTGAAATTTCGGCACTTGATTTGAGGATTTATGCCTACCTATGCAATCTACGGCGAGAGTATAACGGCGTTCAAGTTAGCCAAAAACGAATCGCTTTTATATGTGGTGTTACCGCAAAAACTGTCTCAAAAAGTGTCGAAAGACTTCACAAAAGCGGGCTGATTCAGGACATCATAATCGAAACTCAAAAGTGCAAAATCAAATACAAAACTGCGATTTATCGCTTGAAGTCGCTACCGAGTAGCGGCTACTTTTTTTGCCAACGTCAAGTGTTTTCTTGCAGAATATCGCATAAAGAGTTCGCTGTTTATCTGTTTATGTGCGATGCACAATCGCACGAGTACGGCAAATCGTGGAACAGCTACAACGAAATTTGTGAACGGCTCGGCTTTGGTAAGTGGGGGCGTTCTGAAGTGGTAAAGCTCATTGGTAGGCTTGTTGAAATTGGATTGCTCACAAAAACGGTTCATCGAGTAAAGAAAGTCTTCGTTGACAACATCTACCGTGTTGTCGGATTTGCAGCAC
>JGI24703J35330_11748714_pt1 | contig 28142 bp, 27 predicted proteins | sample TergutNt197P1_FD_35330 | JGI IMG/M metagenome (IMG submission 35330)
AAAGTCTTTTAGTAGCCTATCGGGAGACATATCAAAAATCAAAGGCCTTTTGACGAAAGGAGGCAAACTATATGGTCGATTTTAGTATGATGGTGGGAATCGTAATGGGAATTAGCCAATTACTGAAAAAGACAGGCCTAGATCCACGAGTGATCCCCATTTTCAACGTCTTGTTGAGTATCGGTTTATCGTCTGTGTATTTCAGTGACTTAGGCTTTTTAGCAAGTCTACAACAAGGTCTGATCATTGGACTTTCCGCTTCAGGGATGTACGATGTGTGTGCCAGCTTTAAGAAGCAATACTAGGTATTAAAAAGAGGAGATAGTAGATGATCCACAAGTTTAGTGGACGCTTCTATCTCCTTTTTTATCCAGATTAATAAGATTCAAGCAACTTTATAAAGCTGAGATTGAACGTCAACTGGCTCGCAAGGAGAAGTCGAAGCAAGTTGAAAATGATCGGCGAATGATTAAGCCTAAGGGCATGAAAAGATAAGTTGGGGCAAATTGAAGGAGTAAGATAAAATGTTACAACCGTCACAGCAGATATTAGAAAAGTGGGAAGATATTCTTGAGTTGAACAACGAGAATATAAAGAAAATCATTGAACTTGGGAAAGCACTAAGGGAGGGCAATATTGAAAGTGATAAATTTGATATAGACACTATGAAGTTCGCTCTCGATGATGATATTTGGGAATTCTATGCGATTGATAAAGATGATAACAAAGTACAAGTTGATTGGGATGGTGTTGCCAGAGATGTCCATTACACAGACTGGGATCGTTTTTTGCGTTTTGAAGGCGAGTTAAAAGAACTGATTTACGAAGATACTCACCCAGAATTTGTCAAAGATTTATTAGAAATGGATGTTATTGATCAAAAAGAGTTTGAAACGTGGCAAAAGCAAGGATCAATTGAGGGATTAACAAAAGCTGATATAGCCATTATGGAAAGTCAAGCTCTTTTACGATTTCAAAATCTGGCAAAAGAATTCCAAGAAGAACTGGAAGCAAACCCTCACGCATTCGAAAAACATCCAAAAGAAGGCTATAGCGTTAGCTACTATTCTAAAGACAGAAGTTGTTATTACAGAATCAGAAAAGATGAGCCTGTCATCCATTTGTCAGGCGGAACGATGCAACCGTTCAACTTAGAAAAAGATTGGCATTATAACGATGCGACTCATTTCCTAAGAGCGGAGCTTGCGAAAGTAAAAGAGGATGCGATCAAAAGAATGGTCAAGGAGCAGAAAATTGAAATGACCAAAAAAGTCGAGAAGCAAAAAGGGTTGAAAAGAGGAGGTTGAGAACATAAGTGGAATTAAAGAGAAGGGTACAGTGTCAATCTCAGAGAAACTATTGTTGACCATTGAAGAAGCGAGTAAATATTCTGGGATTGGTATGAACCGTTTGCGTGGGATGCTAGATGAGGAAGGTTGTGAGTTTGTTGTAAAAAAAGGGACTCACAAATTAGTGAAGCGCAAACAATTAGAAAAGTACATCGACTTAGTCGAAGTAGTATAAGTAACCATTGATAAGCAAACCCTGATGTGATAGTGTTGAACTGTCGTATCAGGGTTCTTTTTATATAAAGGAGAACCTATGATGAATACTAAGAGAAAAGACAAGAAAGGACGGAATTTGGAAAAAGGAGAACGCCAACTATCAGATGGACGCTACCGTTATCGCTACACTGATCTCAATGGTGAGGCTCAGGACTATTATAGCTATAAGTTAGTGGAAACTGATAAAACACCTAAGGGAAAAAAGGACAAGACTTCTATTAGAGCGTATAAGTTAGAAATCATGGTTGAGAAGAGCAAGGGGATCAGCCGTAAAAAGGGTGATGCAACGCTTAATGATGTGTTTGATGAGTACGTGAATCACAAGCTTGATACAGGGCAAATACAGGTTTGTACGTTCCATAATTATATGGATGCTTGGAAACACGTGAGGAGATCAAAAATATCACACAGGCCTATTCGTAGCTTAAGGAAAAGTCACTTTGAGATCCTAGCTAAAGACCTGTTTGACGATGTTAGGACAGGTGAGGGTTCAATCAACCTCATCAAGAAGAAGCTAAAAAATACCATGGAGTTTGCTTGCGATGAGGATTATGTCATCAAGGATTATGCTCGTGGAGCATTAAAGGCTTTTGATGTTACTCTAGAGGTGAAGGAAGCTCTAACAATAGAACAGCAAACAAATTTTGTTAAGTTCCTAGAAATAAATGAGCAATTTCATTTCCTATATAACGTGGTTGTATTCATTCTAGAAACAGCGGTTCGGATTTCTGAAATGGCGGGGCTGACCATTCATGATATTGATTTAGCAGACAAGCTCGTCAATGTGAATAAGCAATATATAAGAAAAATGATTAGTAAAGAGAACCACATAGGGGAAATGCGAATTTGTCCACCTAAAACGCCAAATAGTTATCGCCAGATTCCATTAAGCCAGAAAGCAATTGAGGTCGCAGGTTCACAAATTAATTGGTTAAAGGAAACAGGGTTGATCGATAATTTTGAGGTGAATAGTTACATTAAAGGTCAAGTGTGCAAGAATTTCCTATTTCTCACCAATCGATACAACTTGTGGCAATCTGGTAATTTTGATAAGCACCTAGGAGAAGCCATTGAAACATATAACGAATGGGAAGAGGTAGAAGCGAAAGACGAAAGGCGGGAGCCTAATTTCCTACCCAAATTTTCAGCTCATATTTTGCGCCACACAGCTTGCACGAGACTTTCTGAGCGCAATATGTGCCCTATCGTGTTAAAGACACTCATGGGACATAAACACGTCAATACAACAGAAATATATAATCACGTAGATAAAGAAAGGCTTAAAAATGAGATGCAACGTTTGGAGGAATCGGCGTAATTCAAAAGATTTCCATTTACCCTTTTTTTTGAGATGGTTTACCCCAACTTTTACCCTTTTTGCTAGTGAAGATATGAAAATATATAAACAATTATATAAATTAATAACCTCTACAAATGTTTATACCATCACGTTTTGTGATAATATGAAAAGTTATGAAAAAATAAAGTTTATGACATTTGTCATCTTCAATTCATGACGCTGCTCACTACTACAGGGAATGGTTTTAGACTATAATAGCCATAACAACTTGAAAGTAATGGGAGTGATGCGAATGGAAAAGCAGGATAACTGGTTACGGAATACGCTGATTAAAAGTGTCATCTGGGGTACTGGTGTAGGGATCGTTGCTTATCTCTTTGAATTTGGAATAGGTATAATAAGCGAAGATGTGTTAATCAATTCCATTGGGATCGGGATCCTCATGGTACCACTCTCATTTTTAGAGTCGTTCATCGTTAAAAAGGTTAAGGAAAGCAGAACATAAGAGGAGGAGTTAGAAATGGAAAATCAAATTGTAAAAATTGAAAATTTAGTGAAAAGGTACAAGGATTTAATCGCCGTCGATAATTTTAATCTTTATGTAAACGAAGGTGAAATTTTAGGGTTACTAGGGCCGAATGGCTCAGGGAAAACGACGACGTTGAATTGTTTGTTAGCCTTGGTTAACAAAGATAAAGGAAACATTGAGGTTTTCGGGAAAAAGATGGGTCAAACGGCTTATGACATTAAACGTGACATCGGTGTGGTACTTCAAAACGTAGCGGTGTTTGATGAGTTGACGGTATACGAGAACATCGATTATTTCTGTGGGTTATACATCAAAGATCGCGCCACACGAAAAAGGTATGTGCAGGATGCCATTGACTTTGTTCAGTTAAACGACCAGAAAAAAATGCTGCCAAAGAAATTGTCCGGCGGACTTTTGCGTCGTTTGAACATCGCGTGTGGAATTGCCCATAAGCCAAAGTTGATCATTTTAGATGAGCCAACGGTGGCGGTTGACCCCCAAAGTCGTGAGTACATCTTGGACGGAATCAAAAAGCTCAATCAAAATGGTGCGACGATTATTTATACGTCTCATTACATGGAAGAAATCGAGCAGTTATGTGACCGCATTGTGATCATGGATAGTGGCAGGAAGATTGCAGAGGGGACGAAGCATGAGTTGAAGAAAATGATTAAGACCGGCGAGACGATTAAGATTGAAGTGTTAAGCATTGAAGAAGAACATTTAGCTGCTCTACAACGCTTTGAAACGGTGAAGTCTGTCAAACACGAAGAAGAGATGCTTATTATTAAGTGTGAGCAAGGAAAGAATAATTTGATGCTTATTATGAGATATTTGGATGAACACGGCATCCCAGCAGGGCGCATCTTATCGGAATTACCAACGTTAAACGATGTGTTCTTAGAGCTAACAGGGAAGGAGTTGCGTGACTAATGTTAAACAGTATGAAGTATAGCATGCTTCGAGCATTCCGAGACAAGGAGTTTATGTTTTCTGCCTTGCTCCTAGCGATCTTAATGGGAACGGTTAATTTTTTTATGGCCAATACCATGATGGATGATTTAATCGAGGGAACACTAGAGATTCCAGTTGCCATTGTGGAAGTGGCAGGAAGCGAAGAAAGCATGTTTGCTGATATCTTGGAAGCAACGGACATGTTCGAGTTAACCTTTCACGAAACAGTAGACGATGTTATGTATCAGCTGGAAGATCATACCGTAGCGGGAATCTTCGAAGTGGGAGAATTACCGCGCTTGATTGTTTCTAACAATGGATGGTCACAAATGCTCATGCAAGCTGTGGCGGATGAATACATTGTTAGTCATGAAATGTTAATGCGAATTGCCATGGAAAATCCGGAACATTTGGAAGCAGCTGTGTTGCAATTGATGGCAACTAGCTCGGTTATGCGTGAGATGGAAATGGCAGATAGGCAAGTAGACGTTACGCAGTTTATGACGATCATGATGTTAACTCTACCAGCTATGTCAGGGATGTTTCTTGGGCTAGAACGAGCGATCTTAACAAATAACGATGGGGAAAAAGCTAGTCGGCGCATCATCTCATCTTTCGGTAAATGGAAGATATTGATCGCAGATTTGTTAGGATCAGCTTTAGTTGTCGTGATGAACACCGTTATAGTATGGGCCTGGTTTGCTTTGGTGTTAGGGGTAGATCTCGGTGTTAATTTGGTGTTAATAGGGTTAACGTTTATCGTGGTTGCGTTGTTTAGTTTGAGCTTTGGTGCCGCTTTTGGACTTTTAGCACCAGGTGGAAGAAAGACGCGTGAGCAAATTTTGACCGGTGCCTACATGGCAATGTTCATGTTTGGATTTATGGGGGCGCAGATCCAAAACGAACTGTTTAGCTTGATTAATCAGTTTAATCCGATGACAGCAACCATTGATGCCCTTATGGCACTTAACATGGGCAGTTATGGTCGTTACGTTGGCTTTATGACTATTTTAGTAGGAGCTACCACCCTTTCTTTAGTTTTAACAGCCGTTGCAGTAAGGAGGAATCGCCATGTCGACGTTCGCTAAATTTTGGCTAATTATTAAAAATTACAAGTGGAGCATTTTAATTCAATTTGGGATATTTATCGCGGCTGCGATTGGTTTAACTTTCTTGATCGGCAACTTAGCTGGAAATGAGGAATTTGAAGATTTATCAGACGTTACCATTGCGATTTTCGATCGTGACGAGACGACTGTAACAGAAAGTTTCATCGCCTTCATGGAAGGCATTCACGATGTAGTGGAAATAGAAGATTATGAAGCAGAGTGGCTAGATGCCACCAGCTGGGGATCAGTAGATTTGGTATTGGAGATCCCGACAGGATTTACCGATGATTTCTTATCTGGTGATGGGATAGTGGAACTTGAGTACTTAGTTAATTGGGATAACGTTGATGGTTTCCTAGTCCGTGCCCAAATCGATCGTTACTTTAACGTTTTGGCCGTTTATTTAGCTGGTGGCTTTGATATGGACCAAGCAGGTGAGCTAGTGCTTGAAGCTTTTGCGACAGGTGTTGAGATTGAATTGGTTCGAATAGAAGATGAAGCAGATTTATTTGGTTCTTATCTGTTCTATCGCTTCCTACCAATGTCGTTACCGGTCATTATCGGTGTTGCTACGGGTGGTGTGTTCTTAGCCTTATCTAAGCAAGACGTTAGTCGTCGGATTGAAAGTGCACCGATTAGCTATCGTCGTCGAACGACTAGCCGAATCCTAGCTTGCATTAGCTTTGGTTTATTGGCATGGGCCATCTTCGTTGGCGTATCGATCGCTCTGTTTGGTCATGTAATGTTTGAAACCTGGGGGTTGATCCGTATGGTTAATGCACTGCCATTAATCTTAATGGGAATTGCTCTAGCATTTATAACGACCCAGTTTATTCAGAAGCGGGACATGTTATTTACGGTGGTATTCTCCATTGCCATGACGTTGATGTTACCGGCAGGGATCATGATGGACATGGACATGATGGGAGAACAAGTTCTCGCCATCGGAAGGTTTACTCCATTTTACTGGTACACACGTGTTAACGAGATGCTCATGCCAGGCATGGAGCTCGATTCTTCGTTACTTTGGCAAAGTTTAGCGATTCAAGTGACTTATGCTGCAGCTATTTTAGTTGTCGGAATGGTCTTTAGTAAAGAGAGCCGCGCACGACGCACATAAAAATAAGATAGAAGTTTAACTCTAGTTAATAAAGTGTGTTACAATAGATGCATGGTTAACTAGGGTTTTATTAATTTAAAAAGGCGTGGTTTGAATGTTAATAAAAAAGATATTTGGTTTGTTTACGGCGATTTTATTCTTAATGGTCGGATTAGTAGGTTGTTCGGAAGAAGACACAGGCATTCACGGTGCGATTCATCGCATTGAGTATGGCGACAATGTGGTGTATTTGTTTGGCTCTATGCATGCAGGCTCAGAAGAGTGGTATCCGTTAGCTAATGTGGTTGAAGATGCCATGGCTCGTGCTGATGCATTTGTTCTCGAGTTTGATATGACCATGGGAAGCTATTCACCAGAGGAAGTTGCAGCACTTGTCGCACTAGTAAGCAGCGCATACACACTACCAGAGGGTCTGACTTTGGCAGATGTTCTTTCCGAGGAAGTATACAATAACTTACTTTATCATTTACCTTCTTATGGTGTGGATTATGAAGCTATTTATAGACAGAACCCAGTTGCGTTAGCTATATCGATTCAGAATGATGTGAGTATGGCACTGTTTAGTGAAGTAGGGATTTCTCCTATGAATTCGGTTGATTTTTACGTGCTTAATAATGCGATGGAGCGAGGAGTACCGATTCTTGGTTTAGAGCCAACTATGCAGCAGTTACGAATCGCCTTTGTGCCAGATGAAGAGATTTTAGAAGAAGCAGGATTCGATAGCTTTACTCTTGAGGAAATTATGGAAGCTGCCGTAGCAGACTTTGTTTCTAGGGACGATTTGGTTGAAGCGATGGGTCGTGAAATAGGATTGCCTGACTACTATGCTGCCAACGACCTTGCTCGTATTAATGAACTGTTTCAACCAACTGCTGAAATGATGGAGAGTGCATATGGTAGATACATGGTTGATGTTTTAATGAATTTTCGTTCAACCTACTATGCCAATGAAATTGCCTATTTGTTACAGAATACAGACGAACCAACTACTTTCTTTGTGACCGTTGGTCTTTCTCATATCATACGTGAAGGGGAACACTTTACAAACATCGTTGAGCAATTAGATTTATTAGGGATTGAAGCTGTTCCAATTTTTGAATAACAGTCAAATGATCTAGGGGAAATGATTAAAGAGCGCGTATCGTGCGCTCTCAAGTTGTTGATAAACGGGAAATTTTCAAGTCCTAGAACAAAATTAATCTCAAAAAAAGGATGATTCACTACCACTATCGATTCAAAGGTATACTTCATCTTATCAAGAGTTAAAAACATCAGTATTCTTTGATGAATCTGGAGACAAAAAAAGGTTAACGAACTGCTTCTTCGAAGTTCGCAGGCAGTCTAAAAATGCCTTGGTGTAAAAACCAAAGGCATTTTTTAATGTGAAAGCAAAGTTAAACTTTCAATTTTCGTCAAACTTTGCTATGATGTGATAAGAGAAGTTTGAAATAGGAAGGGTTTCTATGTTAAACATTTTAATCGTTGCTAATCATCAGACCGCTGATCTAGATTGGGTACAACATTTAAAAAAAGATCATGTCATTCATCAGGTCAACCAAACATGTGAAGCAACTACGCTTAATCACGTGATTAATTTCGACCTGTTTATTAGTGTCTCTAAAACTCAAATTGACAAATCCACATGGGACTTAATCGATGAAGTTTACAGTGGACGATCAAGAATGACACCTTTCATTTTTATCACAGAACAACGAAATGAAAAACGAACCCCTCATGAGTCAAATCGCACTAGCTGGTTTTTCCTCACCAGTCCTATCAAAATGGACGAATTAAACTTTGTAATGGATGAAGCCCTAACACTAATAGAGTCTACTAATATCCAAACCTTTCAGGTAGAAGATAAAACATATCAAGTGAGAGACGTTGCTTGTATTAAGCGCTATGAAAAACGATACCTTATCTTGTATAGTCATGACCCAGATGACCCAACCATTGAAAACGAAGACATGTACCCTTACCGCGCTCCTTTCAAACGCTTTTTTGAGGAACGGATGATTGAGGAATACTTTGTGCAAGTACGAGAGAACTGGTTTGTCAACCGTGCTTATATCAAGGAAATTCGGCATGGAGATAGGGAGGTTTTGTTAAAAAACGGTATGGTTATTCCAGCTAGTAAAGAGCATCTCAAGAAACTTAAGAAAGAAGGATAGGAGGCCATGCAATGGATCTAAATCTAACGTTGAATATATATTTTGTAAGTATTGTTGAATTACTAGGCTTCTATTTGATTTTGGCTAACATTCATGGAAAAGATTTGAAAACAGCTTGGAGACAGTTGGTTAACCCAGAGTCTCGCATGCTAGCCAACCTCACGTTACTCATGCTCTACCCATTAGCCATCGCCATTATTGTACAAATGATACGGAATCATGGGGGACAGGATGAAGGTTATTTGATAGATAATATTTTTCGTCCTTTTGTGATCTACTTTTTGCTGGGAGCGGTGTTTAGCATTAAAAAGGCCTTGTTAACTTTTATTTTGTCTATGGGAATTGCATTCATTGCAAATGTTTTTAGACTCCTCTTCTCACTGAGTACACCCTTTGTATTCCTACTAACCCTCACTGCCATTATTCTCATGGCCTCTCAGAACCACTTTGAACGAATATACAATTTTCTAGCAAAGAAACGCTGGTTGTTGACTACAGTCTGCTTAATATCTGCCGTAATTTACTTTCTTCTTTTTCTTACTGATCGCTTTTCAATTCCACTTCCTGCCATGCTTTCATTACTCCTGTTTTGGACCACGATGCTACATCTAAGAAAAGAAGTCTCTCTTCTCATTGAACAAATAAAAGGTGCATCGTCCGACGAGTTTCTTAACGTACTAAAAGGTGCATCATCAGATTATATGAGATCAGATACTACCCATTGGTACATCATTAGAAACAATGACATCGTCGAGCTGATCACCCCCTTATCCAAAAAATTAGAGCTTCAACAAATGAGAGGCGCCATTAAAGACTATGAATATGTGGTAACTAAGAGACAAATAAAAATCAGTGTCATCCTGTAGCAAGGAGACACTGATTTTTATGGGCATGGAGCAAGCCAACACCAACCAGCTGGTTGTACAGCAGGGATAGCAGCAATCGAAATAGCTGCAAAGACCGTTAACATTGAAAATCTTCTCATTTTGGAAACTCCTTTAGAAAAAAATCTCCCAACCTTGGAATTACACATCCCAAAGCAAATAAATAGAACCAAAAAAGCGACAAATAGAACCAAATTTCACTTCTCCCGCTTTTTCCATGGTATTCTATTAATAATAGAAATCCGACTACTAGCCTAGTCATTTTTTATCGTGGCTTGTTTCGATTTCTACTAAGGATTATACCAAGATATGTCCATTTTTTCAAACTTTCAAGGTATTTTATGTCAATAATTGCCTTAATCTTTGAAAATCGACGTGTCATTAGAGGGAGGTTAAAGCATGAACGAGTCCAAATCTGCTATTTATCCAGACAAGTACGAAGAAGCGGATAAGTTGTATCGGTTTCTCCATGTTGTTGATGAATGGATCGGTGGAATGACCTTGAGTGAACTTCAAAGTGAAGAAACGAAACAACTTGCCGCAGCTTCGCTCGCAAAGTATAAAGCTTTTCCTGAAACGTATGGAGATGGGTTAACGTTGTTGTTAGATGAGACGCGTAGGAATCATACCGCAGCTTTCATAGAAAATTTGGAATTTTTCTTCGTGGAAGATTATACGTGCGTACATCCATCCAATGTATAGAGAGGCGTAACATATAATCTCCTAGCCAGCTAGAAAAAAGTGCCTTGGTATAAAAAAACCAAAGGCATTTTTTAAATTGTTAACAAATAGGGATTTTCAAGTCTCAGAACAAAATTAATCTCAAAATTATCAGGTTTTTATTAAAATGGCTACCCACTTGATAAAATCAGGTCTCTAAACTAGAAGAGCCAAGTCTTAAACATCAGTAAATGGGTAAAAATGAAAAATACTGATGTTTATGGCTCTTGATAAGATAAAATATACCTTCTGGGGATCCGAATTTGGATGGAATCAAACCGGAAAGGATCCGAATTTCGTAAAAATCGAGATTTTCGGATCTTTTCTAGCATCCAAATATGGGAAGATCCCTTCTAGGGGCTCTTGATAAAGTGAAATATACCTTTGAATGGTCAGATTTTCATCAAAATGGACACTTGTCTGATAAAACCAAGCCTCTAGACTAGAAAAGCCAACTCTTAAACATCAGTAAATGAACAAAAACGCAAAATACTGATTTTTTTGATGAATCCAGAGACAAAAACTATTAACCAGCCTCTTCTTCGAAGTTCACGGGTAGCCTGAGGGCGCGTATCGTGCGCTTTTTTCTTTGTCTTTTATGTGTGTTTTTGTTAAGTTTATTTGAAATTTGTGAAAAGTTGTGGTAAACTATGTGTAAAATTAATGTAAAGTATAAGTGAAATTTATGATGGAAGGGGTCATTTTATGGAAATGACAACATGGGAATTTGTTCAGAACGTATTTGCTGCTTTGGGAGGATTAGGTCTATTTTTGTTAGGACTTCAGACCATGTCAGATGGTTTGAAAAATCTAGCTGGCAGAAAAATGCGGACCTTTATTGAAAGAGCGACAGCTAATCGGTTTTTAGGATTTGTCTTTGGAGCTATTGTTGCTGCTGCCACACAAAGTTCTAGTGCAACATCGGTTATGGCCATTGGGTTTGTAGATGCAGGCTTAATGAAGCTAAAACAATTTGCCAGTATTGTCATCGGTGCTGGAATTGGTACGACCGTAACGGCCTTCTTGTTTAGCTTTAGAATTGACCCTATCGCACCGCTTTTAATCTTCATCGGGATCGTTCTTTACTTTTTCATCGACAAAAAGAAAGTAAAAGACATGGGCTATATTACATTGGGTGTCGGTTTAATCTTTTTTGCACTCGCTGCTATGAGTGCACCTTTACGAGAATTTTCGACTTTAGAAGGCTTTCAAAGCTTATTGACGACCTTTGAAAATCCCATTCTAGCTTTAATGGCAGGTATTTTATTTACGGCTATTATCCAAAGTTCTTCTGCAGCAGTAGGTATTATCATTGCCATGTATTTGGGAGGCGTTGATATGGCTTTTTCTACGACTGCTTATTTGGTCTTAGGAGCAAACGTTGGAACGTGTAGTACGGCTCTGTTATCGTCCCTTGCAGGAAGCCGTGATAGTAAACGTGCAGCCATTATTTTAACAGCATATAAACTATTTGCTGGTGGGATAGCAGGTGTTCTTATTTTTGTTTTCCCTAGTATTTTAGCTTTCTTCCAAGACAATTGGTCAGATGGTGTGATGCAAATTGCTATGTTTAATACGGTTTATAATTTAGTTGCTTCTGGCTTTATGATCTTCTTTACAAAACAGCTAGTATCTGTTGCTTATTTCCTGATACCAAAGCGTTCGAAAGACGATAATGAACGAAAGCTAATGTATTTGGAAGAAAGCAAAGAACGCACTGCTGAGGTTATTTTCGCTCAAGCTCATAATGAAATGAACCGAATGGGAAAAATGGCTTCTGATAACTTGAAGTTATCCCTTGAGGCATTCTTTGAAAGAAACATCGAAAAAGCCAATAAGGTGCTAAAGCTTGAAAAGACGGTTAACTATTTAAAGCATGAGATTTCTTCTTATTTGATGAGTGTGGAAAACACAAACCTGACACCAGCATATATTGAAAAGTTTGGCTCTATGTTGCACATTCTAAATGACATGGAACGTCTTGGAGATCATGCAGAAAACATTGCGGAACACATTATTGCTGAAAAAGACTATAGTAAATATTTGTCTGACATAGCAATTGAGGAACTGGTGGAAATAGGCGAGATCATGATGGAGACCCTTACGTTATCCTTGGAAATTTTCAAAATACAGGATAACTCGTCCTTAGAGGTGGCAGAGGAATTAGAGCAAAAAGTGGATGATTTATGTGAGGAATATTTAGCAAGGCACATTAAGCGGCTTCGATCTGGAAGTTGCGATCCACGCTGTAGTGTCATTTATACAAGTATGATCAGTGACTTGGAGCGCTGCTCAGACCATGCCATTAACATTGCAGAACGGACCCTTGGTGAAATTACTCAACCGGACCACACGACTTAAAGTAAATAAATGCGAATAATGAAAAGGCGTCTCAAAAAAAGAGATGCCTTTTTCTAATGAAAAATCTCTACTCAAACCTTTATTCACATGGAGCTAAGTACTTAAGGCTGCTACGTTCCCGTCCTGACCTGGTTCGCACCGCCACATTGAATAAAGGTTTCAATAGAGATGATTTGATGTTCTAATTTTATCATGAAAATAGGGCTAAAGTCAATGAAAAAGAAGCCTAAGTAACTCGGCCTCTTTAGTTTCCCCGTCCTAGTTCTTAATTATGTGGTCGAAAATTTTTCCTGATGGGTACTGGCCTTGATCACCAAGTCGTTCTTCTATCCGAAGGACTTCGTTCCATTTAACGGTTCTCTCACTACGTGCAACAGAACCCACTTTGAGCTGTCCAGCATTTGAGGCGATGGCTAGGTGGACGATGGTCATGTCTTCGGTTTCCCCCGACCTTGCTGAAACAACTGGTAAGTAACCGATGCTTTGTGTGTACTCTATGGCATCTAGGGTTTCAGTGATGGTTCCGATTTGGTTCATTTTGATTAACACCGAGTTACAGGTATTTGTTTTTTTACCTTCAGCAATTCGCTCAATGCTTGTGGTGAAGAGATCGTCACCAATCAGTTGAATTTTACTACCGAGCTTCTGGGTGAGTAGAGCATTACCTTCCCAGTCGATCTCTGAACAACCATCTTCGATGGAGATGATTGGATATTTTTCGACCCAGTTACATAGAAGGTCAACAAATTCTTCTTTGGTGAAGGTTCTATTCTCCAAATGGAAGGTGTAAGTACCTTTTTCTTTGTTGTAAAATTCACTTGATGCTACGTCTAGGGCGATGGCGACATCGACACCTGGTGTGTAACCAGCCGTTGTAATCCCAGCTGTTAAGTATTCAAGGACTTCTTCGTTGGTTTTAAAGTCTGTTGGCCAGAAGCCACCTTCATCGGCTGTGGATAAAGGTTTCCCATTTTTAGTAAATACTTTCTTTGTGGCGTTATAAACGTTAACTACCATTTCGTATCCACTAGCAAAGCAATCGGCACTCATTGGAATCACAAGGAAATCTTGGATATCAACGGAATCCAGAGCATGGGCTCCTCCACCGATGATTTGAACCATTGGAACTGGGATGGTTTTAGCATTGCATCCACCGAGGTATCTAAATAATGGTTGTTTTAAGCTATTAGCTGCTGCCCACGCGACTGCGATGGAGGTAGCTAAAATCCCGTTGGCACCAAGCTTGCTTTTCGATGGTGTACCATCGAGAGCAATTAATTTTTCATCAATGGCGATTTGGTTATAAACGTCCATGCCGATGATAGCTGGTGCAATCACTTCTCTCACATTGTTGACTGCTTTTTTAACACCCTTTCCTTCGAAAGCAGTGTCGCCATCGCGAAGTTCTAATGCTTCGTAAATACCAGTCGAGGCACCGGAAGGGGAAATTCCCCGTCCGATGGTTCCACAATCTAGGATCACTTCTACTTCAACGGTTGGCAATGACCGTGAATCAAAAACTTGTCTTGCTATTACTTGTTTAATTGTTGCCATGTTTATCTCTCCTATACGACGATGTGCTTAGTTAATACATCCAGTAAGTCTTTTTGTGTGATAATGCTATTGTTGATTAGGTCATAGGCTACTGTGCGTACGAATTCCTTTACGTCCTCGTCTACAATATACTCTACTGGCGACTTTCCGTCAACACGTGCAATCATCAGAAGTGGCAATAGTTTAACAAAGCTTGTTTCAAGCTCTTTTTTATCCATGAATTCCACTTGATCAAAGTACAGTTTTAGTGTTTGACGTAACATGGCTAGGAATGCACCACCGAAATCACGCATGTGAATCGCCTTTAATACTAAATGGTTAGCTAGGAAGGCTACATCGAAAGCAGGGTGTCCATAATGGGCTACTTCATAGTCGGTAACGAATACTTTACGACCGTCAAGTACGATGTTTTTCGGACTATAATCGCCGTGAACTAAAGTGATATTACTGTTCATCAACTCGTCGCTAATTGGCTTCGCATAATCCGTTAGTTGTGGATGCTTCTTTAAGATAAACTCAATGTATGGGCTGATACGTAATTCATAGAAGATTTCTTTGTCTTCGAACTCCTTTGCTACTTCTGCATCATCAGCACATTTATTATGTACCGTTGCTAAGGTCTGCATTACTTTGGCTGACACTTCGAAATCTAATTGGCTCGTCATAAGATCGGTTTTCCACATGCGACAGCTATCAGGTGCTGCTTCTCTAACGAAGATGTAGTTTTCTGGGTCGTAAGAAATAACCTTTGGTACGTTCTCTGGTACTAAACGGTGATAAATTTCGTTACTTTTCATTTCAGCTTCCATACGGCTTGGATCACATAACCACTCTTCTGCTACTTTAAGCTTAGCTAAAGCTTGCTTAATGATCATGTCTTGACTACCAGCTTGGACGAATGCTGTTGTACCCGAAACCCCACCACTCAAATATTTAATGAAGTAATCCTCGTCTTTTTTTATGATCCCTTTCTCTAATAGGTAAGCCTCAAATACTTGCTGATCTGCGATATCAATCATGTAAAACTCTCCTTATAATGGTTTAATTAACTTACGAACATGGATAAAATAAAGATGGAGGCCAGAGCCACTGCTCCCATGACAAAGGTGGTTATAGTTACTGCAAAATATCCCTTTTTGATGTCATAACCTGCCAGCTTGGTAACCGCCCAGAAGTAAGAGCCTGATGGCAGAACACCTGTAAAACTACCACCGGCAATACTAATGACAGCTAGTTCTGGTGAAATACCAAGGGAAGGAAGTAACGGGTAAATAATCGCTGATGCGGTTGTTAATGCAACGGTTGCTGAACCTTGTGCTAGTAGAACGAGCATGGAAATAATAAACGGAAGCATAATTGCCGGTAAGTTTGTAGCGGTGACGAGTTCTGCTAATGCATCACCAATTCCGATGTTTTGAAGAATACGACCGAAGCCACCAGCTATCCCGGTGATGGTAACAATTTCTGCACTTTTCATAACAGCTCTAGAAACCCATGTTTCAGTCACTTCACCAGTTATTTTCTTTGGAACTAAGAAAGAGAAAGCAACACCAATTAGAAGAGCAATGTAAGGTGTTCCTAAGAAGCTAACGATTTCGAGCCAAGCTGCATCTTCAGGTGCATATTGGAGAGCGAAGGATCTAATAACGATGAGTGCAATCGGAATAAGGATCGGCAAGAGAGACTTAAGCAAGGATGGTCCATTAGGGTCGATAACTTCTGAAGCAGGACTATCTTCTATGACGGCTTCATCAGCTTCATCAACTGGTGCTAAGTCAGGGAATTTGTTTTTAATAAACTTGGAATTACACCAGAAGATACCTGTGATCAGAATAACAGGAATGGAAACAAGAACACTGTAAATCATAACCATCCCTAAATCAGCACCAAGGATGCCAGCTGCTGCAATCGGCCCTGGTGTAGGTGGAACCAAAGAGTGTGTAGCAAGCAATCCCATCATCAGAGCAGAGACTAAACACATGTATGGGATTTTACCTGCTCTAGAGAGAGCCTTGATGGCAGGGTTTAAAATAACAAAACCAGCATCACAGAAGACTGATAATGAGACAATCCCGCCAGTGACAGCAGTAGCAGGGGTCGCATTTTTTGGACCAACTAACTTGATGATTGAGTTAGCAATTTTCTTTGCGCCACCGGTTACTTCTAGAATTTCACCAATGATAACACCAGCAACAATAACGATCCCAATTCCTTGCATAATGGCACCAAAACCTTCGGCGATGTGCTGTGCTACTTCTGGAAGTGGGAGCCCTCCAGCAATCCCGAGCAACAATGAAATAAGAAGTAAGGACAAGAAGGTATGTAAACGCAGCTTGGAAATTAAGAGAAGAAGTAAAACGACACTTGCAACAAGTAAAAATATTTGATACATGCATACAACAACTCCTTTGTGAATTCGTTTTCGTTAATACTATAACTCACACAATCTAAAATGACAATGGACTTTATATACAGGGTTATGATACAATCCGGAAAAGGGGTATGCAAAATAACCAACAATTAGACAAGGGTGGAAGTTATGCACATCATTTCGATAAAAAAAGCAGTTAAAATGTGCAAGACAACCGTCTTTAAATCAAAATGGGTGGTGTTATACACGATGGAAATGGTTAACATAACGAAAATGGAATACGAAGCACTGAAGTCGTTAGCTAACGTTCAGTTATCCAGTGACAACCAGCGGGAGCGTCTTGCTCGCTTGCTACTCTTAAGTCAAGGTGATCACAGCAAGTATATTTCCATGATGAACAAGTTGGAACTTGACTCTAGTCTTTTACGGGCTGTTATTTGCATCAAGCTTAAATTTTATAAAACCAGCTATTTTAACATCAATTTAAGTTTGGGTTATCAATCGAGCATGGAAGCTATTTTGGAAGAAGCGGTGAAAATCATTAATCAGCACCACCATTTAAACAACCAAGACATTGCGTTTGCTTATGACGATGGCTACATTGTGATCATAAAATCTTTTTTACCTTCTGGGGACTATGCTCGTATTTACCTTGCTTTAGACAAAATTTGTGAGGATTTATATGTAGCATTGGAAGAGCTAAAGGCATTCGAACATAGCATTGCATATGGTAATTTACACTCTAATGTGAACACCCTTCATAAAAGCTTTGAAGAGGCAAAAGAAACCATTCGAATTGGTGAAAAAACAGACGCGGTCAAGCGTCTGTACGTATTAGAAGATATTTTATTTGATAACGTCTATCACCATTTAAATCCGCAAATTATCAATAAGCTAATCGCACCGACGTTAGAAAAGTTGAAAAAGAAAGACGATACCATTCGCATTGAGTTGATTACTTGTGCCGAGGCGTTTGTTGATACATGCATGAATGTAGCGGCCACATCAAAGATTAGCTTCTTGCATCGAAACACGATTGCCACTCGAATGGATAAACTTGAAGAACTAACCGGTCTGGATCCTGCCAATCACTTCAAAGATGCCTTCTTAATTAAAATACTCGCTGCACATTTGCGCCAGAGCGGGTATATTGATGAGTCGTCTTCGTAAGGGTCAACAGGTTTTCCGACGGCACATTACACGGCAAGGCACATTCAGGTGCGATGAGAGAAATTCCCTTTTGGAGGTTGCTAATGACCTCTTTTTTTATTAGCGATTTATCACCGTGACAGAGGGTGTGAGGGTTATTGATGCACCCAGTAATTAACATTTTATCTTGAACGATGGTCAGGGCTTGTTCAATGTCGTTACGAGAATCCATGTGAAAAATAGGAAAGCCAGTTTCAACAATATGAGGTAGGCGATCCATGATGTTCCCACACATATGTAGAATGGTTGGGCCATATTCTCCTAGTTCAGTTGCTGCTTTTTGATGGATGGGCAAAACGAATTTTTCATAAACAGCGGAACTTACTAAGTCAGACGTTGTATGATCAGCCCATGTGACTAAATCTGCGCCAGCATCAAACTGAGCCTTGGCAAAGGCGATGGGAATAACGGAAAGGTCGCGAATCAGTTGTGCGGTTTTTTCAGGTTCCAGAATAACATCTAAGGTAAGGTTCTCCACACCGTATAACAAATAAGCTAGAGTCCAAGGTCCGATCACTTTTCCGATAACCGGTACATCGTTGCGATATTTCTTTTTTAGAATGCCAATGGCCTTTAACAAGGCTTGAAATTCAGTTTTTTCTAGGAAATTTTGTGGAATGATTAGGTCGTCAATTTTTTTCATCGGTTTGCTAACCACATAAGGAGTGTTACTCGCATCTTTCCAGTCAACGGTAGCACCTAATGCCTGACATTCTAAATGAACGGAGTAATAAGGCGTACAGGAATCAAAACCGAAATGATCATGGCCAACTGCTGCTAGTTGTGCCATTTTTTCTGCATCTATATGAGCATCTGGGAAATAAGATTTAGCCTTTTTCATGGCACTTGTTGTTGCAACAGATGTCGGGTTGATCGCTGGAAAGACATCAAAATCTTTACGCCCAATGACGGACATGACCCTTTCGTAAGACGTCATTTTTTGACCCATAGGTATGGTTACCTCCTAATGATTTTTTTGTATCATAACATAATTTAACGAAGCCGTGTATGAAAAACAGTAAATTAATGTTAAAATAGAACCATGAAAATATACACATTGGTTTCACCTTATGAACGGCTAGTAAAATTAAAAATAGCAGAAGTCTTAAAAACTTGTCATTTAGGTTCCGAGGGCGTGACAAGTTACGACATGACAGAGACAACCATCCAGGAGGCGATTTTTGATGTTTCTTCCGGGGCTTTTTTAACCGGGAAAAAGGCTGTTCTAATCAAAAATCCTTATTTTTTAACGGCATCCACTCAAAAAGGACCAGATCACAACATGGAAACATTGAGTTCTTATTTGGATAATCCTAGTCATGAGAATGTTTTGATTATTCACGCCCCTTACGAAAAATTAGACGAGCGTAAAAAAGTAGTTAAAACTTTGAAGAAGAAGTCTGATGTGATCAAGATCGATGTGCCGAATTCTGTCAACCTTCTAGATTATGTGCGGCGAGAACTGACCAGCTATAACTTAACTTTTGATGAGCGGGTTGTTCAAGAGTTAGTAAAGTTGACCAAAGAGAACTTTGATCGTTTGCATAAAGAATTAATCAAAATTAGGGACTACTTTGGAAATGCTGAGATGCGTGAATGTACCGTAGAATTAATTCGACAACTGGTACCACAGACTTTAGAAGATAATGTGTTTTTACTAACGGAAGCTTTGGCAAACAAAAACGTTAAGATGGCTCACGCTGTTTTCTCTGATTTGATGGTTCAAAAGGAGGAACCAATTAAACTAGTCGTGATGATTGCTAATCAGTTTAGGCTTTTTAAGCAAGTTCAGCTACTTCAGATCAGCGGCATGTATGAAAAAGAAATTGCCTCTACATTGGGTGTTCATCCTTATCGGGTGAAAATTGCCATGGGACAATCGCGAATATTCAGACCAGAAGAACTGGATCTGATCATCGGGCAGTTAGCGGAAATCGACCTGCAAATCAAAACAGGTCAAACCTGTGGAGAAATGGCTTTGGAAGTGTTTATTATGGGGATTTAATCTAAATTTTGTATAAACCTAGCACTTGATGATATACCAGATCGAATTTGAGCTTGTTCAACCTGTCAATTTTATGACATTTGAATAAGTTTTTTTTGATGTTAAATAATAAAGACAAGAAATGTATGAAGCGAAGTGGCTTCGTCGTAGAAGGGGGATAGAGCTAAATTAAAACCGCACATGCGGATCATAAAATTGAAAGGTAGTGAGCGTTAATGTTTACAAATATTTTAGTTACATTTGCTATTATGGCTAATGGATTAGTACCAAGTGTTGCCCTGTTAAATGAGGGGGATGATACTTATGGAATAGAAAGTGTCGATGTAGATGGAGGTCCTTGTACAGGATATATTGGAGTTCTTCAAGGGCCGGGTGGGAACACCTATCCAATCCCAGGTGAAACACCATGGTGTCCACCACCAGCAGGGGCGCCAACTTACCCTTATAGTGTTGTTTGGCCACCAGTTGTTGGGCACATTGGCTGTACACCGACCTTTGATGGAAATCAAATAGGAGATTTGATACCAGGATCACCAGGATTCTGCTGGCCATCATCAGATGAAGTCCCGACTGAACCAGGTGAGACACCAACTGTGACTGAGCCTCCATATGTACCGGTTACAACTGAGTCATACACAACTGAGCCATACACAACTGAGCCATACGAGCCAACTTCAGCTGAAGAAGAGACTAGACCAGGCTTGAACTTGCCACAAACAGGGGCGGTAGCAGCGAACTTGGCAATAGCAGGTGCCGCTTTAGTAGGAATTGGAACAGCAGCAGCGATAATAAGACGTAGGAGGAGATAGATTAACCGTTGCAACTAAAAATAAATTAAAAATGCCTTTGATTTTTTACATCAAGGCATTTTTAAATTGCCCACAAAATTCGAAGAAGAAGCTGGTTAACCGTTTTTTGTCCCCAGATTCATCAAAACATCAGTATTTTGTATTTTTAGCGATTTACTAGGTAGTGTCTGAAAAGGGCTTGAGATCAGATGGATGTCATAAAAAGTAATAGACAAGGCAATAAAATTTTAGCAGAGTGGAACCTAATCGCAATTTTATTAACGAAGTATTGTGCTTTTTAGGATATTCAGATAACCAACTGACTTTTCAGACACTACCTAATGTCTTAGAAGGATTTTTCCTAGCTTAGAGGTTTGATTTTATCAGGTAGGTGCTTGTTTTGATGAAAGTCTGACAATTCAAAGGTATATTTCACTTTATCAAGAGCCCTAGAAGGGACCTTCTCGTACTTGGATGCTAGAAAAAATCCGAAAATCTCGATTTTTACGAAATCCGGATCTCAAAGGGACAAATTTGTGTACTCATCGATCCGGAAAAGATCCGAAAATCTCGATTTTTACGAAATCCAGATCCTTTCCAGTTTGATTCCATCCAAATTCGGATCCACAGAAGATATATTTTGGCTTTCTATGGATCGAAAACATCAGTATTTTTTGATTTCGGTTGTTTACTGATGTTTAAGAGTTGGCTTTTCTAGTTTAGAGGTTTGATTTTATCAGGTAGGCACTCATTTTAATAAAAACCTAACCATCCTGAAATTAATTTTGTTCTAAGATTTAGAAAAATCCCTATTTGTCAACAATCTAAAAAATGCCTTTGGTTTTTACACCAAGGCATTTTCTTTCACAGTGCTTAATGCTGCATCAATTTTATTAACAACGTTCATCTCAACGGCTTTTTTAGCATGACCGATAGCATACATAAGGGTTTCTGCATCACTAGAACCAGGCGACTTAATCACCGGGGCGTTAACCCCTAGAAGAATAGCGCCACCAACGGTTTTTGGGTTGACAATTTCTTTGATGTTATCGATGGTTTTTTTGAGTAAAAGAGCACCAATCAACCCCCGTGTCGTAGACATGATCTCTGTTTTCAACAAGGTTGAAAGGTCTTTAGCTGTTCCTTCTACTGCCTTCAAAGCAATGTTTCCAGAATAACCATCGGTTGCAATGATGTCGATCTCGCCTGAAATCATCGATTTCGACTCGATATTTCCCAAGAAATGGAGCGAGGGGTCGTTTTTCAGTAAAGCAAATGCCTCCTGTTGCTCTGTTCCTCCTTTGGAATCTTCTGTCCCGATGTTTAACAAACCAATTTTAGGCCGTTGCTTACCAAGCACTTCTCTAGCGTAAATATCGGCCAGTTTAGCATTTTGGTAAATATAGCCAGCTTTCGTTTCACTTGTTGCTCCGGCGTCACATAAAAGGGTGTTAGAACCTTTTTTGATGCTTGGAAGAAGGGGGGCTAAGGCAGGGCGATCTACCGATTTGAGTCGCTTTACAATTAAGGTTCCAGCCGCAATTAAGGCACCGGTTGCACCAGCAGAAACTAAGGCATCTACGTCTTTGTTTTTAACGGCTTTACTCGCCACGACTAGGGAAGAGCTTTTTTGTCGCCTAATCGCATGAGCTGGATCTTCAACGTCCATAGGAATAACGTCTTCACAATGAACGATTTTAATGCGATCGTGCTGGCTAGGCAGATGCTGATTAATGGCATCTTCGCGCCCAAATAACACCACTTCGATGTGTGGATATTGCTCAACAGCCATGTGAGCCCCTTTTATCATCTCAGCTGGTGCATTGTCGCCCCCCATTACGTCAACTCCTATTTTGATTGAATCCATTGTTCTTCACTTCCTTGAATGAGGTGTTACATTATTAAAATTGTATCACAAATCAGTTATAAGTAAAGGATTTGATGTGATTTTCTAAGCTAATTGTTAGTATTTGTAGTTTTCGCTGGATATATTCGTCGTAATTTTCAATGTAAGTGCGTAAATCTTTTGGATTATGAACCGATTCTCCAATCAAAAACTTGCTAGAAGCACCAACGCCAATCCCTAAAATATTTTGTGCTTCTTCCATCATTAAAACGTTATACAAACAGTCGTAGCCTTTTTTCGCATAGCCAATATTTTCTAAGTTACCGGAGATGTTTTTTTGTCGATACAGGTAGTAGGGAATATAGTTGTTTTGCTGGGCGAAGTCATAAGTCATTTTCGCCATTTCTTTTAAAACCTTTTGCTGGTTGACCATGTTGATGTTGCTATCTTTTGTCAACTCAGATTTTCGCTTGTAAGCGAGCATGTGTACCGTCAAGGATTCCGGTTGGAGTTTGGCTATTTCCTCTAGGCTGACCATTAAAGATGTCTCGTTTTCGTCTGGCAAACCGACAATTAAATCCATATTGACGTTTTTGATCCCAATCTCTTTGGCTGATTGGAAAGCGTGGATCGTGGATTCGACTGAATGGTGACGCCCGATCAAATCAAGGGTTTCTTGATTAAAAGTTTGAGGATTAATACTGATACGGTCTATATTAAAATTTTTTAATAGCTGAAGTTTTTCTTTCGTAATGGTATCTGGGCGTCCGGCTTCGACGGTGATTTCGCGGACGCTATCGTAATTTGGGATAGCCGTACAAAGTTGTGTTAACAACGTTTCTAGTTCTGAAACGTTCAGCATGGTTGGGGTGCCACCACCTAAGTAGAGGGTGGTTACTTTAACGTTGTGATTTTTTAAATAATTGCCCACAATGCTGATTTCTGTAAGTAGTGCCTCTAGGAACGGAGCGACCCATTTTTTGTTAGGCTCATAAGCATAAGCGGCAAACGTGCAGTAGGAGCACCTAGTCGGGCAAAAGGGAATGCCGATGTAGAGGCTAATCTCTTTTTCTAAGTGATGCAAGTCTGGGATCACCGTTAGTTGATGATTGGCGATGCCTAAAAGCAAGTCTAATTTTTCGTCGCTAACCAGGTAAGTATCCTGGAGGGTTTGAAAGATGTCTGAATCGTCTACGCTACGTTTTTTCATGCTGTGCACCAACTTATTAGGTCGCATGCCATTCAGAAGCCCCCATGGTGGTAGTTGTCCAAAACGATTTTTCAAAAAAGTTAGGTATGTTTTTAAGTAGGCATACTTATCGATGTTATGGGGGTTGGATTCAAAGATCAGTTCAGCATTTTGATCAGTAAATTCCCATTGGTCAAAAAAGCTGTCATTGATTACGGCGATTTCTTTTAGGATGAGAGGGTCTGGCATAGGGGTGATGGTTATTTTCATGATGTGACACCTACTTGAAAGGAATAATAGTTAGTTTACCATAAATGAGGGTCGCAGACCATGTAATGACGCCCAAAGTACGTATAAAGGGGATTATTGTTGAACAATTTGCGTAAAATGTGCTATACTAGCAGAAATTTGTGTAGGAGGTATTGATATGTATTGGAGTTTACTAGGGGTACTTATTGTTATCGTTGGTTTTATTTTAAAGCTAGACCCACTTGCGATCGTAGTCGTAGCTGGGATCGTAACGGGACTTATTGGGGGTTTAGGAATTGTGGAGATCCTAGAGACATTGGGTAATGCTTTTGTTTCACAACGGGTTATTACAATTTTCATTCTGACGTTACCAGCCGTTGGTTTGATGGAGCGTTTCGGTTTAAGAGAACGAGCATCTTGGGCTATCGGACAAATCAAGGGTGCCAAAGCAGGAGGCGTTTTCTCGATCTATTTATTAATTCGTATCTTAGTTGGTGCTTTTGGTCTACGTCTCGGTGGTCATCCACAGTTCATTCGGCCGTTAATCCTTCCAATGGCTGAAGGGGCAACGGAAGCTAATTACGACGACGTTCCAGAAGAAGAAAAAGAGCGCATTAAATGGTTATCTGCAGCAGCAGAAAACTATGGTAACTTCTTTGGTCAGAGTATTTTCGTTGGTGCAGGTGGTGTGTTACTTGTTATTGGAACGTTAGCAGAGCATGGTTTGATTGAAGAAGGCTATGGTGCTTCGCGTGTGGCTATGTTTAGTATTCCAATTGGAATTGTAGCTGTCGTTGTTGGGATTGGACAATTTGTTTTAAGTGAAAAGAGATTGGCAAAAAAAGCAGCGCTTAAAAACGGAAGTACTGAAAAGGGAGGTAATGAATAATGAGTGGAATTCTATCAGCAATTGCGGACTTTTTCGCCTTTACATTCGAGATTGCACCAGAGGTTGTTCGTTTCTTCTCAATCACCATGTTTACCATAGTTGGATTGATTTGTGCCGCACTCGCTTTACACGCTTTGAAATCACCAGAGCAAGAAGCCCGTATTGGAACAGCAGTCTTTTGGCTTATCGTTGGGATTGCCTTTATTTTTGGTGAGTGGATTCCAGACGTTGCGGTTGGTGGGTTAGTCGTTGTTTTGGCACTCCTTTCTGCTACAAAGCAAGTTAAAATGGGGAAGTTTACATTAGCAAGTGATGAGGAGCGTCAAAGTTGGGCAAGTAAATTGAGAGGTAAGCTGTTTGTGCCGGCACTTATTTTAGCAGTTGTGTCCTTTGCCGTGGCACAGTGGACAACCTTTGGTGCTGTAAATGCTATTGGTTTCGGTGGACTTTCGGCGTTGCTATTTATGATTTTAGTCGCAAGAACAACACCTGTTCAGGGGGTTAAAGAAGGGACGCGAATTTTAAGTCAAGTTGGACCAATGGCTATTCTTCCGCAAGTTTTAGCGGCTCTAGGTTCGTTATTTATTGCTGCCGGAGTTGGCGATGCGATTTCAAGTGTAGTTGCTAACGTCGTTCCAGAAGGAAACATTTGGTTTGGCGTTATTGCATACTGTGTCGGGATGGCACTCTTTACCATGATCATGGGAAATGCCTTTGCAGCTTTTGCTGTTATGACCGCTGGGATCGGGATTCCATTTGTATTCGCCAACGGTGCTGATCCGTTAATTGCCAGTGCTCTTGCCATGACCGCCGGATTCTGTGGAACGTTGATGACACCAATGGCGGCCAATTTCAATATTGTTCCAGCTGCTTTACTTGAAATGAAAGATAAGTACGGTGTCATTAAAATCCAAGCACCAGTCGCACTAATTATGTTAGTTGCCCATATTATTCTAATGCGTTTCTTGGCATTTTAATCAAAAACTAAACGAGTGGAGGTTATTTACGATGAAAAAAATTTTAGTCACGTGTTTTGACCCATTTGATGGAGCGAGTGTAAACCCATCTCAAATGGCAGTAACACAATTGCCAGATGAAATCGAAGGGGTAGCTATTATTAAACAGGTTATCCCAACGGTATTCAATAAAAGTATTGATGCACTTTACACGACGCTAAAGGCGGAAGCGCCAGATGCTGTACTTTGTGTGGGGCAAGCTGGCGGAAGACCGAACATGACCGTAGAGCGTGTGGCCATCAACATCGATGATGCACGAATTCCCGATAACGAAGGTGGACAACCAATTGATCGCCCAGTTGTTGCAGATGGAGCACCTGCCTATTTTGCAACGTTACCAATCAAAGCCATGGTTGAAAACTGTAACAAAGCAGGCGTTCCAGCTGCCATTTCAAACACAGCAGGAACGTTTGTTTGTAACCACTTAATGTATGCAGCGTGTCATTATGCTGCTTTGCATCAACCGACGTTAAAGGCAGGCTTTATACATATTCCATTTGTTCCAGAACAAACAACGGATAAGCCAACTATGCCTTCTATGTCTTGTGCGGACATTATTAAAGGTTTAAAAAGTTTTATTAGAACCACCATTACCGTTGATCAAGATGTAAAGGTGACAGGTGGGGCTGAGCATTAAGGTGCTCCTATTTTAACAAGCTAGATGTCCGTCTGGCTTGTTTTTCTTTTGACCTTTAAGTGATGCGTGCTCCTTTTTTTGAGGTGTACATAAGTTGAAGGGTTAAGACGAGTGCTAACACGCCCATGCCCATGGCAACGAGGAAGGCTAAATCATGATGATTGGTTCGTTCAAATAGCCAGGCTGCAATGGCTGGTCCGATATAAGCTGCCACTCCAAAGGAAGAAAGCATGAAGCCATATTTCAGTTCCAGCTGATTGGTTCCAAAGTTTTCAGCCGTAAGGGAAGGGAAGACACCAAAGGAACCACCATAACAAAGGCTGATTCCCATAAGGGCAATAATAAACAGACCAAAGTGTTGAGTTAACATTAAAATTACAAACATCAGAATTGTGAGAATGTACATATAAATCAAGGTCTTATAACGCCCAATTTTATCTGAAACGGATCCCCAGAAGAGACGTCCACCGGCGTTTGAAAGGGAGATGAATGTAACAGCAATGGCTGCTAATCTAGGCGTGACTCCCATCCTGACTTCCGCAATGTGTCCACCATGAGCCACTATCATGAGTCCAGTAATGCAGGACAAGGTAAATAGGAACCACAAAAGATAAAACAAGGGAGTTTGGAGCATGTGTTTAAGGTCGGTGTTTTTTTGATTACGCGGTTGTGATGCTTCGGTTGGGACCCAATTTTCAGGTTGATACTCATCTGGTGCCGTTAGGATAAGCTGACCAGCTACTAATAAGATAACCCCTGATAAGAGGCCAAAGAGGATGAAGGTTTCCATCAAACCAAACGTCTCGATTGAGACGTTAAATAAAGGAGCAAATAAAATAGCTCCACCACCGTAACCACCAGAAACGATACCACTAGCTAGACCACGCTTATCTGGAAACCATTTAATGGCATTAGGTAAGGTTGATCCATTAATAAAGCCCGTTCCTAAACCACCAAGGACGCCGTAAGTTAAGTATAAGATAAAAAGGTGTCCATTGGTAAAACTTGTTAAGAAAAAGCCTGATGAAAACAAGACACTACCCAATAGAATGGTTCGCTTGGCTCCAATTTTAGCTCGTATTTTTGCTGCGATAATCATCGCAACTGGGACGATGCCTAAAGCAATTGTGAAAGCAAGGTTCGCTTGGGGGGTGGTAAAGCTAAATTCTTCCATTAAACGTGGTTGGAAAACACTCCAAGCATAAGCAGCGCCGATCACAAGGTTCGCAACAAAGCTAGCAACGACGACGAGCCACCGATTTTTGATGTTCATTTTGGCGTCTATCCTTTCTCTAGAAAAACGAATTTATAACGTGTTGGATAAGTTAAAATATAGGTAATTTTGAGTAAATTGTCAAGCTACCTCTAGCAAGCCATCAAATCAGCCGTCTTGAAAGATGACTTTTTGCTAAAAAGATTCGTCGTAAAACGATTTAGACACATTCGATCGAAAAGTAGCCCAATTATCCTTTTTGAATGTTTATGTTGATACCATCAAAATCCTAAGGCCTGATTCCTTATAGCAGGGAGCTTGGGAATCAAACTGAAAATAAAAAGCTGCTATCTTTAGTTGCAGCCCCAGACTGTTGACTAAGTACCCCTTAGTCGGCAGTTTTTCCTTTTGGAAAAGAAAAAAAGCCATGTAGGCTTAAAAAGTTGTGAAATGGAAGAAAAAA
>JGI24703J35330_11748713_pt1 | contig 27933 bp, 23 predicted proteins | sample TergutNt197P1_FD_35330 | JGI IMG/M metagenome (IMG submission 35330)
CAACGAGCTAGACGCACGATGGCTTCTGCCCAAACTTCAGCTGAATACTCTTTAGCTTTGGCTTGAAGATACTGATTGACTGTTGCGGCGGGGCGTGCACCCATCATGAGAGTCGTAGTCTGAGCTAAGATGATCAGGTCTCCTGCATCCTCACCTTCGTCTTCACTACTTTCAGCATCATCTTCCCAGTTGTTTTTGTCGATGGGGAAGAAGCCTGTGTGACTGTACGCCTTCTTTAGAAGACCAGAAATTAATCTGCGAATATACTCTTCGACACGTTCAGGAAGATCACCACGTTTGTAACGCTCTTCAGTCTGGTTGCTGACCTCCTCGTCTGAAATTCCAGGAACAGTCTCTCTTATGTACAGAGCGATGTGATGCTTGAAGAAGTTAATGAGTTCTTGGAAGTACTCCTTCTCGTTGTCCTGAATCTCTAGAAGATCGTTGTCAGGATTACCCTGAACATAGTCTTGATGCATAGGTTCGAAAGTGCTGATGATTTCGTTGGCAGAAGGGAGACCCTTTATTCCGATCGAAGTATACCCTTCTAAGGCTTCTTTGATCTCATCGTTTCTGTTTTGGGCAGAAGCTTTCAGGATTTTGGTGATGGCAGGAAACTGATAGATTTCATTTGGATACGCTTTGTAAACATCATCCAGATCTGGAACCTCGATGGGATTGTCCGAAGAGTTCATAACAATCATGGAGTCAAGTGGAAACTGAATGAACAGCTTGTCAGTGGGGTGGTCTTGTTTCAGTGACACGTTCGGACTCTGGGTTTTGAACTCTCCTACTGACTTTTGTTTGTTCAGAAGAGCAACAGCTTGCGGGTTGCCTTTCACATAAGAGCTGATGTCTTCCTTGATTGTTTGACGGTTCTCTAGAATTTTAAGAGATTCTAGGATGTTGTCGACGTGAGTTTCCTCGATGCCTGCTCGACCAAGAATGTTTTTGATTGCAGGCATGCCGTGGTTTTTGATGAGTGTTTTTACTGTTTGTGTTTGAGCACCGTCGTTAAGGCTTTCGAAGTAAGGAACCAGAATACCTAGTCCATCATACTCCCTGACCACAAGGTGTCCGTACTGAGCCAGTTCTCCTAATCTACCCAGGTCCTTGGCTGAGATTTGCGTTTCCGTGTCGTACACGAAAAAGTTGTTGTCTAGAATTAACATAGAATTCTCCTTAAGAATGTTCTTCACTGAGGTTGTTTGTGATACTCTGACTTATTGGGTTTCTGCCCTTATAACTCTAAGCCCTCAAACTCCCTAAAGTGATAGTTCTAGGGGTTTGCTTCACAGCATTACGTAGAGAAGGGTTTTGTTTGGTTCGTATTATGTTGTCTCCTTTTGGGATGTTTGTATAACAAAAAAGAAATCCCCAACCTAGACGATTGTCTAAGTCGGGGATTGCGAGTGCTACATATCGAATGCGGGCACTTGAGCGTTTCGGTCTAGGTTGTTCAGAGCACCTGCATCGAGGTCCTCAATACCCTTCACCACGTTCTCGAACGCTTCAAGGTTGCCAACGTAAGTACCGATCTGAGTCATGGCGTTCTTAACAAGATCCTTAACGGTTTCGTTAAAGGTACGCTCGTAAGGCTTCATGACCTCGGCGAAACGGTCAGCCGCAGCGTTTTCACCCATCATACCGTGAGCGTCACGGAAAGCGGTGAACACACCCTTAGCAGTTACGAAGGCCTCTTTGGCGCCTTCACTTACGCTTTGAATTACTTCAGCATTAAAGTTTGCCATAGTTTATGTCCTCCTCTACTGTGTGTTTCCAAGGGCGGTAAGAGCTTTAACGGTGGTCTCGATTAGACCTCCCATTTTGTCTTCCATTTCCTTGGTGGCGATGGTCATACCTTCTTCTAGCTCACTAACAACCTTGGTGATGTTGTCACCGTCGTTTTCGTCGCCAGCGTCAGCGATGATACTGTTTAGCTTCTTAGTAGAACCACGGACTTCTTCGAAGCCGTCTAGTCCTTTCTGAAGAGCTTTTTGTACTTCGTCCAGGTCAAAGTTACCTTTAGCCATAGGGAATTCCTCCTTCATGTTTGTAAGGTGAATGTTTGCCGGTGTTGATGTTTGAACTAATCCAACCTTGCATGAATAAAAGTTACTTCTTAGTAGCTAGTTCTTTTAACACTTCATCTCTGAAATCCGAGGAGGAATTGACTGAAACTCCTGTGGGTGTGACTTCAAAGATTGAGGGTACATACCTAGCTAACATCTTGAGAGAGTCCTCTCTAATGTCTTCTCGTCTGATAAACAGATTATAATGGATACCAAGAGTGGAACCAACTTTAAAGGTTTGGATGGTTTTCTCTGAGAAGGTGTTGAACTTCTCTTCAAAGTGAAAAATAACCTTGTGAGCCATGGGAGTAGAGTCTATTTCTCTTTGGAGCCTGTTGTACTCATTGAGATCCTTAGCCACTTGCTTGATTGAAATCTTTCTAGCTTCCATAAGCTCGAAGAAGTTCTCAGCTTGAAGTTTAAGACCATCTTGCAAGGATTCGACTAGAATGTCTGGTGTTCCCTCTTTGACATTTTCTGATAAGAGATCCGCCATCCAAAGAGCCATGTTGATGTCTAACACTACGAAATCAATTACCGAAAACTCCATATAATTACGAAGTTGGTAAATGATGGTCCTGATGTAGTTCTCAATCATAGTTCTATTGGAATAAACATATACACCTGAGTGGAATTGGGCCCAGGAGTTCTTTGCTTCTTCATAAGACCAAAGGATTTTTTCTGGGATCTCAACTTCCCTCTTATCGTTAAGAGGATTGATGTAAGGATCCCTCTCTTCCTCCGCTTTTTTGATTTCGGCTGATAGGAGTTTGCTTCTCTCTTCTTTGACCTTCTCGAGTTCAGCTTCAACCTTCTCTAGTTCTATTCTAGTCTGTTCTAGCTCATCCTCTTTGGCGAAGGTTTCTTTGTTGTAGTTTTGTGTAAAAGATTCTTCATCGAATTCGATGTTTCCTATGAGACGGTCCTTCTCATCTTCTTTTTCTGAGAGTTCCTCTCTTAGTTTATGGAGTTCTTCTTCACACGCTCCTATTTGCTGATCGACCAGGAAACCTATCTGGTTTTCTAGTTCCTCCGCGGTGAGGTTTCGGATGTGAACTGTACTTTCAACCAGACTAAAATAAAGACGACTGTACTTTTCTAAGGTTCGGACGTTAGAGACGGCTTTCCCAAGTTTGAATGGAAAGGTAAAAAAAGCGATGGGTCCCAACACAAAAGTGTGGGCCCATCTAGCTTTGTTGCTGAGGTCTTGGCGTTCGGCTTCTTCCTCTAGCTCTGTTTCAGTTTTCTCTTGGTTCTTTAGAGAACGTATGTAACTAGGAATCTTTTTCATTTCCCGTTTGTAAGACTTCCAACCTAACTTTTTTGTGTTGTACGAAGCTTCTATGAGATGGGGCTTACTAACCCTGAGAAGTTGTTCGTAAAGTTGGTTGACCTTTTGAGAGGCTGCGTTCATGTACACGAACTTCTCTTTGATCTCTGAATCTCCGAGCAGATCATCTGAAGGAGATATTTCATCGATGGTCTTCTCGAGTTGAAAGATCTTCTGCCGAATATCTTTTGTTTCTTCCTCGAAATTCTCTTCGATTTTTAACTCTTCTTCTGAGATATAAAGATCTTTCTCTTGGGCCCTAAGGGAATCAAAAGAAGATTCTCTTGATCTGGTCTCGGTTTCTAACACATCGATCCTGTCTGACAACTCTGTGATTTTCTTTTTAATGGAAGTCATCTGAGTCATCAGTTTTATTTTGAGTTGACCATCAGTCATTGTACCACCGTTTCAGAAGCAACAGCAAAAGGATGGAGTCGAACAAAGCATCATGTGCTTCCGCGTTGGCTCCCATTGTTTTGGCTAACTCCTTTGCTTCTTCCCTTTCTTGTTCGGTCACTGACTGAACCAACCGCCTTCCGGTAAGTGCCAGTGCGTCAAAATAATTGTTACCATCGATTGGGGGTAGGTTATGAAGGGTCGGAACTTTCTCTCCAAATGGATCATCTTCACCGATTCTGTAACAAACTTCTCTGACCTTTTGAATGTCGTAGTCAGAGAAAGAGATGAACATAGTGTTGTTGTCCGGAGCGAATTGTTCAAGTGTTGGGAGTGCAGTTTGAAAGAAGGTGTCTGCAACGCTCCACAAAAACTCTGCTGTGAAACCGTGAACTTTGACTGCACCCTCTTCCATTGGCTTGTTGTTTTTGTAAAAGGATTGCCCAAACTCCAAGACTCTGAAGTCCCAATCCGTTTTAATCCAACCGAACTGAATTACATCTGAGTCTCGATTGAGTCCCCCGCTCTCCAAGTCAAAGATTAATCGAGTCAATCCTTCCCTTGGAGCTTCGAGGTTTTGGTGGGTCTCCAGCTCAAGGTCCTCCATGTCGTAAGTGGTTAGTTCGAAGTTCAATCTAAATCACCTCCAACAAGTAGACATCCTTTTCTGTTCTCAACTCCAGAAGAGTTGCCCCTTCCCCGACTTCATTGAAGTCGGGCAGGCTGACTTGGATGGTGTCCAGAAAGTCTTGAAGACTCTTCTTCCTATTCTGGATAGCCATTCCCATAAGGTAACTCATTTGTGACCAAATAGTGTGGTCAAAAGAGGACAGTGCCATTGCAAACTGAAAGTCTTCATACTTCTTGAAAACTTGGTTTCCCGTGAGAAGATGAGTCAAAGCGCTTTTGAGAGAAGCTTCTGAAATCTTGGGGATCACCAGCTTTACGGCTTGCTCCACCTGAGGTAAGAAAATCTTTACCGCTTCCTTGGGGTTTTGAACCATCCCCCTTAGGAAATTAAGAGGATACTCTTGTCCTGAGGACGTTTTAACCGTCAAGTCCATGGAGCTGATGATGTTGGCATACTGGATTACTGTGTTGCTCGGTTTGTCTTTCCAGCTGATCGGTTCCATCATTTGTTCGCTGATAATATCAAAGAACTTTTTTGTTTTAATTTTAGCTTGAGTGCGAACGACCTCCTGATAAGTCGTGAGATCGTCCGACAGATTAATTAACACCGGCATAGTCTATTCTCCCTGTCATGAAGTTTGCTAGGTTGCTCCCGGTTTCGTCTCCCAGATATCTCTGAAGATAGAACTCCATACGAGTCATCTGAGTCAGAGAATAACCGTCGTCCTCGGAATACTTACCAGGTAGAGGAACGTAAGACTGCTCAACCAGGGACCCGTTTGAATCAGCATACAGATAAATCGAACCTAATGTCGGAAGTCCTATAACGTCCTCGCCGAACCCAAAGTAATCGATAATCTTAGCTCCAATGAGCTGAGTCAATCCGATCCCCGAGAAGCGCTGTGAAACATTACAATCTATTCCCATCATCCTGAGAATATCGTAAGAAGTGGCAACCACCAAAGTAGTGTCGGTAATCTCTGAATGGACCTCGAAGACCTGTGGATCCTTCGCTGTGTACGACTTCGAAGCCTCAAAGTAAGTGATGAAGAGGTCTGACATTTGGAGATCTTTTGCGACCCAACTGTAAGGATTGTTTATCCCATTGATGTCAGTAAAGAGAAGATGGAACATACGCTTGTTCTGCTTCTTGTACATCAGAATAGGATTAGTTCGGTTGTACTCCAGAGAGGATGCTGTTAGGGCTTCTAGCTGAGGGATGAGAAAGCTGTACCTTGAGATTTGTTCTGCAAGGATCTTGAACTTTAGAGTTGACCAGATTGACGTAATGTCTACTAGCTTTGTGTCCTTACCCATGATTTTAAGACTTGTCTTATGAAAGTTGTTGTTCATCAGAAGCATCTGGAACTCATAAATAGGAGTCTTTATGAAAGCCATTTGCTCCGACTCTGACCAAACAATGGGGAACATGTCTTCGTCTTCGTCTGCTTCTTCTCGGCGTCGCATTTCACGGTGCCACTTCAAAAGAAGATTGTCTGAGGTGTCCTCGTGGATGTACTGCCACAAGTCGTGTTCATCCTCGGCTCCACTTCTTTGTGATCCAATCCTCATTTCTAAGTACCTAAGAACTGAATCATGAACTTGAATTTTTGATTTCCCTGTCATGAAGATTTTCTTGGAAGTTGTTCCCGTAACGAAAATATTTTCCATCTGAGTTCTGTTGATGAAAGGGAACACTCCGTTGTCTCTGAATACAACGGCTGGGACAACTCGTTTATTTTCGTTGTCCCAAAGAAGTTCTACGTTATCTACAAGTAAAAGTTTGTTGGCAGCCATGAACCAGGAACCTCCTTAGAAATCTTTAGGTTAGTTGAGCCATAACCAGTCTTTACTGGTTTGAACATGATTTGCTGGCACTTAGCTTTGTAAACGTACAAGAGGTTGAGTTTGATCTCGTACAAAAGAAGTTCTACCAAAGATTTGTCAATGGTAATCTTCTTTCTGAGTTCTCGTGCATCCTTTACGTTCTCGTCTTTCTCGAAGACAAGCCCCACCATGTTGTGAAGCACCTTGGCATAAGGATCAGTGGAAAGGACCTTGGCTGCTTTGTTCTCGTCATAGAACATCTCCATGTACATCTCAAACTTGAGAGAGGGGTAGTCAATACGGAACTTAACTCCATGGTCGGTCTTTCCTTTCTCCCCCCAAGGTTCGGAGTTGGCTGTTTTCTCAAACGGGTACTTAGCATCAATCATGTCAATCCCTGTCTGATAAACGTCGTTTAGGATGGTAAGTGCTGTGAGAGTTTTAGGAGTAATAGCTTCGGTGGGGATGACTGAGAAGCCCATGAGATCTTGGTCTTTCATTCCCAGTCTTTGGAACGTAAGAATTCGTTCTCCCTCCGTGATGTCTACCTCCCCCAGTTTTTCGAAGTACTTTGCGAATTGACCAAGATCGGCTTCAGGAAGAAGGAACTCCATTCCTTCGTTCATGATGAAATCCATCGAACCGTCGATGTAACAGATCCTCTTAGAGGTCCACGTGTTTGTTTGTCGGTTGATCATAGGAACTGACATTCCCATGTTGTTCTTGGCAAACTTTACTGAGTTCAGAGGGGCGTGGGAAAGAGTCTGCTGATCCCATAAGAAAGCACCGGAGTCCAGAAGAAAACGGTAAAGTCTAAGTGTGGACATCTCCTGAATCTTGGACATGGCAGCACTAGAGAATGTCAAGTCCTTGTGCTCAGTGTTAAGATAAGCCACTCCTTCTTTTTGAACAGTATAATCTCTCATTATTGATGCAGGACTTTGGAGTTTCTGAAGTTTGTTGAGTTGTCTATCGTTTTTAATGTCAGTAACCAGAATGTCAATGTTACCGTTCTTTTCGTCTAGGTGTAAAGTTTCGATGAGAGAGTTCTCTTCATCGACCGACATGATTAAGTTAATCATCTAATCAGACCTCCGTCTATGTAGTTCCTAAAGTATCGTCCGTTCAAGAAGCCAGAGAAGTGTGTTCCGTCATCCGTATTAGTGAATCGTACTCTCTCTAGAGTTTGGGTTACTGATCTCAAATCTACCATAGCGTTACTACCTATTTCATGCCAGATCTCTTCTCTTGGATCTAGAACGTGTGGGAAGTAGTACATAATAATGGCAGTGACTTCTGAGAGTTCTGCAAGGTCTCTAACCCTAATGTCCCGTAGAAGGATACCTCTTCCTAAGTCATGATTGATTTCTGTTATAAAACCGTGCTCCACCTGTTCAATGAGATCATCATCGTTCCAGAAGTTTCTGAGTACGTACCGTCTTCTGTCGTTTAAAGGAAGAAGATTGAATTCTATCTCCCACTCCTCTTGGGACCATTGTCGCTCTTGTTCGTGTCCAACTAGTTGATCGTAAATCGCATGTCTGTTAGCGAATAGGATAAAAAGAAGAACACCCGAAACGATTGCGGAAAAAATTATAACCGCAATCGCTAGATGTTGTTTGTTCATTTTTTTGTGATCCTTTCTAAAATACTGAATCCCAATCTTCCACAGGGAACATATCAGAAGGTCCGGGTACGTGGACGGGTGGAAGAACTTCCTGTCCTTCAGGAGTTATTGTTACAGGTCTAGGAACAAGAAGAGCTGTGTAATCCACTGCATAAGTTGCCTGACGTTGTCTTTGCTCCTGAGGTAGATTGTCCCACCAAAGTTGTTCCCAGTTTCTGATGGTCACTGGATTCGAGTTCTCTCTCTGGTCCAAATAAGGCGTACCCCATAGTGCCATCCACAAGTTGACAAAACCTTGTGCAGGATCCCCAGACTCTTGGTGAATCGAGTCTTCGAACCTAATCACGCTTGGGTTGTTTCTAGCATGAACGTTACTAGAATTTACCCAATAACCCGTAACATTTATCGGTCTTCCAGGTGCTGCTTGGAAAAGAATGTTACCAAATGCGTGTGCGTTCTGAGGATCGGGGTTTATCTGTGCCCCCCTTACTAAGCTCCCCCCTGAGTGGTGGCTATTGAAATGCGTGCTGTTATGTCCCCACCAAAGTGTGTGAACAGTTACAGGAGTTATAGTCAACGCTGAGTTCCCTTCCGTGGACTCGATAGTGTCTATCATATTCCCCAATGCAGCATGCATAGCGTTCATACCTACTATGATGGGATATGTGGACACCGTTTGTTGTCCGTGGAAGTTATGGATGTCAAAGGTTATTAAGTTAAAGGCGTTGAGTGCTATATGAGCATTGAAAGAGTCCATGGCACTTCCAGGATTGTCAAAAACCTCTGACGCAAATCTTTGATAAGCCTGTGTCACAGGTTGATGCCCTGTTGTCCCACTGACTATGCTTCCTACCGCCCATCTAGTTCTTCCTGAAGAGAGGGCTAACACACTTTGAGCAAACGCCGTGTTCAATGCAGTTTCCCGAGATAAAACGCTAGGATGGTCCCAAGTTCTAGACCCTATAGATACCGGAGTTTGTCCCTCAGTAGATATGGTCATGCCTTGGAAACGGCTGTCTCCATTAACACCTCCAGCAGCCCAACTACTATCTTGCAAACCTGACCAAGTATAGGTGTTCCCCCTCCAAACATAACCGTCTGAGGAGGCTCCCATAAAAGTCCAATACATTATCTTGACCAAATCTATGTTTAATTCAAACCAAGATATATCCAAAGGAAGAATTGTATTGAAATTGAGATCATCCCCTGTGACTCTACTGTGAAAAGCTGACCCGGGGGAGGTCTGCCCTTCCCTTACCATAGAAAACATAGCCATAGGACTTACTACATTATTAAAAACCATTATGTCAAAATAATGTAAGAATGTTGATACAGGGTGGTACTGTCTGTAGGTTCTTACTTGGGGTACACGGTTCCCTATACCAGCATTATCATACCACCATCTGCGCCACCCCCCGTAATCTGAACCTTCACCGTCGTCCCACCCTGGAGGAAGAAGTTGTGCGAAGGCTGACATGGAATTCAGGGTTCCGAAGTCCAAAGCATCTTGTTGTAGTTGGGTGATAGTCATGATCATGAACATCATTCTGGCTACAGTTGCGTTGTCAAACCCGGCGGCTACCAGTTGAGATCTTATCCATACCAGTTCTTCGTTCACAGATAACCCGGTTCCTGAACCGAATATACCAAATCTTTGGGCTGTCATTTCTGAGGTCGCTAAAGAGATATTGGTCACAAGAAGTTGTCCCGCTGCAAAATCATCCCTGTTGTTTGTATGAAAATCTTGCATATCGTGTAAGGATCTTTGAAAATTAACAAGCCCTACTTGATTCAAGTCTCTACCGTTTAATGCTAAATCTAGGTTTGCTTGAGCGTCCCTTAACATACCGGCTATTGCATCGTTGTCCATCATTTGAGCGAACTCAATGGATGAGCGATTTGTTCTGAGCCATTCATACCATTGTAAGGGGAAAAAACTGAGTGCGACTCCTGTTTCTTCTGTAAAGTTAATGGCGTTCATGTTTTGTCTGATACCTGCTACGTGGGCTTGGTCTCCTTGAGACTCCACTGCCCTCATGTAGTCCTCATTCAATTGACGGAACTGGTTGACCTGGTTAGGGTCCTCGAACACCCTAACTGTCATCTGACCATTGTAAATAAAAGTATTCATAGTGGGCAGGGTGTTCCGGTCTTGAGGCAAATGAATAGACATGTAATTATGGAATCTTCCAGACTGATCTCCAGGCCTGAACCCCTGCATGTCCCATTCTGCCACAGGAATATAAGTGAGGTCTGCGTTAAAAGTAGACTCCCCTACCTGGATAGTTCTTCCGTCAGCTAATTGGAAATTTCTAGTAGGCTGACCTAGTGAGTTTACTCCTGTAGTGTGGCGTGATTGCATCCATGCCCTAATACGCTCCCTGTGAGGTGGCATGTTCATACGTGCTTCTCTGAATGTTAACTCTACTAACCTATCATGATGGGAGGTCCCTGCGTGAGGTTCGGCGTTCCCCATAAACCTGACGTCTAGTCCGTTGTAGATTACAGCGTCTGCCGCTCCCATGATTATCAAGGTAAATAGAAAGATTAATACAAATAAAACTCTCATGGAGTTCTCCTTCCTATATTGGATAAAAAAACAGGCTTAGGAAATTAATCCTAAGCCTACCTGGCCTTTCGGCCAGGTTTTTTGTTTGTTGACTTTTTGTTCCCTGATTTCTTTTTCTTTGTTTCGCTTCTAAGGATTCGTGTTTTCTTAACCTTGTTTTCTTCATCAACAAGAATGAAAGAATACTTTCTGTCGTACCAATAAAGAAACATTAGGAGGAAATCTATTCCTAGGAAAATAAGAAACACTTCCCAAGGAAGATTTTCTGTCCTCCAGACAATCAAGGCTTGCACGGTCCTGAAGAAAATCCAGAGAGAAGGCATGCTCTGATTTATTTCGTAGATAACCACGTGCATATAGATGTTCAGTGCTGCCAACAATCCTATAACAAAAAAGAAACCTGTGGCAATGGAGTTGACGTCTGCCCACAAAATCGTGAGCAACATTCCAACTCCAGCCACAAGCCTAATAAACCAGAGAAGAAAAATCATTTTAAAAGCTTCCATCTACTTGGACCCTCCTGAAATGTATCTCTGGATTAACAGATCATAATCACCAGAATGTTTATTCTGGTTGGTTCGATGTTCTGCCTTTTGAGGTGTACGAGGTTTGTTGTTATGCACCGAGAAAAGCAATATGCCAAACACGGCTACCATTCCCATGAAAACTAACAATCTCCAAACACCCCCAATGCTAACAGTTGACGTTGAGTGTCCAGTTTGGAACGGAGTTCTTCTGTTTCGAAGAACTCCACTTCCAACCCCATGTGACGCATCTTTCCTACGGAGAGTGCGCTGAGTCCAATGGTTCCCTGATCTGTCCACTCTCCATGCTTGTCTACGTAGAGTTGCACTTCGAAAGCCTTTTCGTTTTGAAAGGACTTCTTTATGTACTCCATCTGAGCTACGGCTGTAAGCCCAGTGATCCTGAGATGTGGGTAACTGAGTTGTTGAGTCTCTTTCTGAATCTGCCCCTCATAGGTTACTTCTTCCACGTCCAAGTCATGTTCCAAACCCTCACTAGTCATTTTCTTTCACCACCAATTTCAACTGGGTCACGTCTAGTTCATTTTCGTCGAACCCAACCACTCGGCTGAATGTGTCGGCATACTCACGAATCATGACTTCATCAATCAGAAGGGTGTGGTGCGTGATGTTGTTGTATTGAATGGTAGACACTAGATTAATTACAACCAAATCTCCGGTTCTTTCTTGGAAGGCTTTTTCAATTCTCCCAAAAAGAATGGAACGTTCACGATGATCTAACTCACGTCCAATGAAACGATGCTGACCTAGCTTGTAAGTGTGATAGAAGTTTGGAGTGTAAGCTGTTGCCATCCCTGAAGCCCAACCAAGACTGATGTTGTAAAGGTTGTGCTCTTCCATAACCTCTCCTGAGATAGTCTCGATAATGTGCGAGTAATCCATCGGAGTTGCTGGCTCATCTTTGGGGATGTGATCCGTGTCTAGGGTTGGAAGAACTGTTGTCGGTTTCACTGGCTGGGGTTCCACTGTGTCTTCCCAACTGTCGGTAGAGATGTTCTGAGTAACGGGAGCGTTGTAATTGTGCTCATGGTTGTTGTTGTTGTTGTTTGTGATTTGAGGTTGCGTCGAGTCCTCTCCTATGAAGACTTCTGGTGCTTTCGGTTGAGGGCGAGGTTCAGACTCCGTGTGAATGGTTTCTTGTAGCTTAACCTGTGGTTGAGGTTGGACCTCTTCCCGCTCGTCTGGTTCTTGGAACATTCCTCTTGAGGTTTGTTCCTTTTGCTCAACTTCCTTTTTCATCTTCTCTGTTGTGATGTCAGATCTGACTTGGTTTTCTACCTTTTGATAAACGGGAAGTTGCTCTCGTGTTGGGCTGGTGAGGCTCTCCTCTGTGAAAGAAGTGGAGTCATCGTCCCAGTTCTCTAATGTGTCCTCCTGACCTTTTTGTGCGGTTAGGTCTAGATAATCCTGTTGTGGCTGTGGAGCTTCCTTGAACTTATTCAGACTAGCCCCTAGTCCCTTTAAACCTGTCATCTTCTAAACTCCTTTTTTCATTTGGCGGTACTGGGTTCGAGTGAGTTTCACTGTTGCCAAGTAACTCTTGTCTTGAGCTAGTGCCATCATTCTCATGATTGGAACGAAGTACAGGAACTCAACGAGACTGCTGTTGGTCACATCGTCTGACTCATCTTGACTGTAGTTCAAGTAGAGTTGTTGCATCTCTTTTCGGTAAGTCCTTTCGCTGAAACCACGTGCTAACACTGAGGTTCCAAATCCTACCAAGATGATTGGGATTGCGAAAGAAGTGAACTCCACCAAGATTCCAATTGGGAGCAGACGTGCTACAGGAGTGAAGATGATGAGAAGCATGAGAGTCATTGCCCCCAGACCGACGAGACTGATGATACGTGGGATTGGTTTCATGTACACATAGCTACTGATGTAGGGGATGTAAAGCAGTGGGCTCGGTTTTTGTTTCTTTTTCTTTCGGAAGTCGAAGTGAGCGAGGTTGTACCGAATCGAGTAAATCTCTTCGATGACCAAAGCGGCACCGGCGACCCACAACATTTGGAGCGGAGTCAGACCCGCACCGATGTTAATGAAGAAAAAGTCTACACCAAACAACCACAGGAACACCCCAAGGGTTCCGAACATGGCGAAGAATCCCAAATAAATGTAAAACTTCTTTTCCATTTGAGGACGTTTTTCTTCTGCACTTGCTGAACGTCTAGCCATTTTGTTTCCTCCCTTTTTCAATAAAGTCCGCTAAGGAATTGAGAAGAAGGGTTTCACCCATTGTTGACTTAGACAGGTCCTGACCAAGGTCTTCCAATCCTGCGATTTCGATTAGTGTTTTGTTGCCGTGCTCTTCTAGGAACTTATCCACGTCGTTCAGTCCTAACACAAACATTGTGAGCGGGGACTTACGTTGTTGGTAAATGTCTAAGAACTCTTCCAGTTCTGTGGCATCGAGATGAATCACATCCTTGTTTGTGGATGAGAACCACATTTCCAGAAGATCATCGTGTGTAAAGTTGTTTTGATCGATCTCCTGAAAGAGGAGTTGCTTGTCTTTTAAAGTACCTCTTCGACTTAACATGGAGTCAAAGATGTCCTTAGAAAGATAGAAATGTCTCCCCTCGTCGTTGACACCTAGATGAATAAAGTCTTCTTCGATTTCTGGGACTCTAACACCAGTGGTAAAAATTTGTCTCACTTAAAGTAACCTCCTCCATAAGTCTCTATCCAAGGCACCTGTCAACTGTTCGATCAAAAGAAATGCTGATTCTATTGTGAACAAATGATAGTAATCCTCGTACAGAGGGTTTTTGATTTCTTCTCCAAGGAAACTTTTCACAAACTCTTCCGCCACTTTGAGACAGTGGTTTGTAATACTGTTCTTGGAATAAGGATACTTCAACAGCACTTCTTTCACGTTGTCTTTACTAACGGTGATATCTCCTATTAAGAATCGGAGAACTGTTGAGTAGTTGACTGCTCGTCTGTATTCAAGATCTTTCCCCTCTTTGAGAAAAGCATGAACATTGTCTTCATTGTAAAATATAAGGCTCAGACTTTCCTTGTAAAACTTCAGAATTCTTTTTGCCTTAGTGATGGATATCCTGAAATGTCGAGAGACCTCCGCTTCCTTTTCCTCAATGGTTATGGGAATCGTTGTAAAGTCCTTCTCGGTTGATTTCAAGAACCTGACTAGATTGTCGTAGGTTCTAAGGTCTACCTCCAACAACACTGGAGAATCTTTGGGAGGATTGAAGTGTCTGAGTGGAAGGAAATCGTCATAAACTTTTATGACGTTAACCAATTTACCAAACACATTGGTCTCGGCGTTCTTCAGATCCTCCATGTTGATTTGATCTGACAGGATGAAAACTTTCCTTCTTGATTGAGGGAGTTGTTCTAATCCTTTTGAAGTAGCGATGATATACATTTTTCCACCTCGGGGAATTTGTTCAGAAGTTCACTTTCTTCTTCTAGAAGAACTGAGATCCCCTCTCCGAACAACCAGTTGTGAAAGTCCTTGTCGGAAAGAGTCTGCTTCATCTTTTCCAAACTTCCGGAGGTTTCCTGCTGTATCACCACAGCTTTCACAAACTCTTTTTCTAAGTCTGCGTACTCCATGTTGTTGGTGACCTGATACTGTTCGTAGTTTAAGGTTACAGGATTGAACATCATCTTCTGGAGTTCATACTCCTCCGGACCCTTCTCGAGTTGGTACAGATAAATCCTGATGTTGTCCTGAATGGTGTGATCACAGATCTTCGTGAACCAAAGTTCGTAACCTAGTGTCATCATGAAGTGTTTGAGATCTTCAAATCTATGTACCGGCTTGATGATCAACTGAGGGTCATCGGGCTGATCTAGACCATAGAACTCTTCGCGATTTCTAGTTCGTGTTTGAATGTGGTGGGGAGAAGCAGCTAAGGTTTTTGAAAGCTCATAGTAATCCCAGAAAGCGGAAATGTTTAGGGTTTTCCTACCAGAGATGGCTCTGATCCCATAATCGGTTTTTCCTACTGTCCTTTTATTTCCGTTAGACCAGTCGAGGAAGTCTCCAGACTTTTTGGTGATTGGGATGTCCCCTCTACCGAAATTCCAGTAGGTGTGGTACCCCCTCTCCTCATTTCGTTTAGTAAATTTGATTTTACCAAAACATCTGAGTTCAAAGATTTCTTTAATAATACCCATGTACTCCGGGAGGATGGTGAAGTCCGGCTCCCCTACACTTTCTTTCTCGAGAATAGAAGCTATTCCTACTTTGTTTGCTTCAAGGAAAGCCAAAGTCTCTTCTGGTGTAAAGGTTGGCTGGTTGATACCTGCTTGTTTGAGGTAACGCTGTTGAGCCTGCTTCCTAGTGGTCAGGGTGAACAGCCCAACTTGGTCCAAATACCTAACGACGGTCTTAATCCACTTCTCGTAGTCAGACTCTGTGTCCCAGCTGAAGTAGCTGACTCGGTTGTGTTTCTCTGCCATCCAATAATCCACAAGGTTTCTGTGCATCTCCACGAGGCTAGAAGAGGGCATGGTGTTATGTTCACTGCTTTCTTCCGGTTCCAAGTAGAGGTCTTCGTCAAAGAGGAAGATCCCCTTTAGTTCTGGATCCAATCTGGCGTGAATCTTATCTAAAGGTGGTCTGATAAAGAGGTGGTTATACAGGCTGAACTGTTCTTCCTTGAGGATTTGTCTGTAGATAGTTTCTAGCTTCAATACCACATCCTCTGGGAGAGCAACTGATCCTTGACACCCTGTACAAACGTGAGGGTAGTTTGGAATTATTAAATCCCAATCGTGGTTACGCACGTTGAGGGAGGCTACAAGAGTTCGATACTTCTGAGGTTTAGCGATTGAACCACAAGGACACAGGTACCCATCCCTGTACACTTTTTCAGCTAAGAAGTCAAACCCATAATCATCGGTGGACTTGGCGGCTTTGTCTTTTAGAATAGCTTCACTCATCTTCGTGTAGAAGTAAGTACCGAAACCGCTCATGTCTGAACGAAGTTGTCTTCTCTTTTCCAAAGTCAACTCAATACGTTCTTCCTTGAAAGCGTCGTACAGAATCTCCAGAACACTTTCCACAATTTCTGGGGTGTTATCTTCTAGAATCTCCATCTGTCGGTTGACCTTGATTTGAGACATGAAATGTTTAGTGATAAGATTGGGGAAATTCTCTTTGGTGTTATAAGCTTTGGACACAAAGATGTGGAACTTTGGAATCGAAGGACAGGAGTCCCCTCTGATGTACTCCAGAAGTTCTTCTCTAACTTTGTCTTCCTGAGTTTTTGTGTTGGTGGCTCGGTTCAGTTTCTTCTCCACGGTGAACACCCGACTCAAGTAATAGGTTTTTTCCTGTTCTGGTCCGGCACTGTAAACGGCTAGAGAAGTATTTTGTTGACTGTAGATTTGAACCGCACGAGAAGAGTCCACTTGACTGAAATCAAGTTCTTCTAGGAATTCGTCTTGGTCCATCATCATGATGCTGTGCGAATGGTCACTGCTCATCTGGGTGACAAGAGGTTGATTGGTCGTTGCCAAAATATCCAACTCTTCTATGTCTTGATCATCTAAGTAAAAGTCGTCATCATGCATTGTTTTTTACTCCTTCTATTACCGCTCCTATGAATTGGGCTGAAGTAAGTACTGGCACTCCTGCTGCCTTTGCTTTGGTTACTTTGGAAGTTGAACTTCCTGAGTCGTTGATAACAGCATCTATGTCTTTGCTGAAGCTGTTTTTCATGACAACTCTCACTGCTTTGTCGGGGTACATCTCTTTGAGAACTTGGTTAACGTGCTCGATGAACTGAGCCTTGTTCCCGAATTTCATGGTTTCGCCTTTGTCGTTCGTGAGAAGGACTGAGTCTGAGATAACGCATACGTACTCAAAACCTTGGTCGTAACTTTTAGGATTAGCAAAATCCATGATAGTTTTGAGATCCTCCAAGTAAACCCAAAGGTCATACGCAACCCTCTCTGACTTAATCTTATAACGTCTCACATGGAAGTAGAAAGATCTGAAATCTTTCTTTGTGAGGAGTTCTTCGATTTGTTGTCGATTGAGAGACTCTGCTGCAAATGCACCTACATCAGGAAGTCCCGATTTTTGAATGAGTTCTCTGTCTGAGAATTGTCCGCTTTTCAATTTGGTAATGAACTCTTCCCAAATGGTTGCTCTGTGCTCAGACATGTAATAACCAAGGTCTTCTATGAGAAGGTCCTTGTAACTTACCTTTGAACTTCCTCCATTGATTAGGTTTTTTCTCCAGAAGTGTTCTACAGCATCTATGAGGCCAGCCTTCTTGAGGCCTTTAACTCCTAGGTCTTCTAGAAAATCTTCAAGAGCTATTGCAATTTTATGGAAGCAATGAGGGTTGAAACAGTTCATTGTGGTAGCCTTACCCTCAGTGAAGTGAACAACTAAATCTCCTCCACACTCACAAACCGTTTGGCTGAAGAGTTCTTTCTGTTTGGGCGGAAGATCCATGTCCTTTAGTCTTTTGGTTCCGTCTATTCGTACTTGGTTGTAAAGGGGGTCCCCCATCTTTTTCTCCCAGAGGATTTGACTTTTGTAGTTGAAATCGTCCTCAGTCATCCACTGAACCTTTGATCTTTGAGTGAAGATTCTAGTAGGTTGCTTCTCAATGTAATCTTTCCATTCGTGTTCGTCCTCTAACGGGTAACAATACTGAGTTTGTTCTGAGCCTCTTTCGAGGAAACACACAGAGTTCTCCCAGTAAATGTTTTCCATAATCTGGTCGTACTGGTGAATGTCCAAATCCAGTTCGGTGTGAGGACTCTCCTCTAGTTGTTTAAGAGCGAGATATCCCGTCTCACCGTCTAGATACTTTTGAAGTGTTTCTTTAGGGGAAATGGTTCCCATGCGGTCAAGAATAAGTAGTATACTCTTGACCGTCAGAGAACTGTAACTTGTCAAATAAAAGACCACCTGACCAAAAGATTTGTCTTTTAATCTAATGGTGAGGTGATCTTTTTTTCCCAAGATTGCTTCCACTTTTGCGTCATGTAACAATCGGTTTCCGTACATTTTATACTCCTTGGCTTATCTGAGATTCGCTGGCAGAAGTGGCGTTACTGATGTAATGGTATCGGAACCTTCAGCATCACGCACTAATTCTACTGTGACTTGTGTCACCCCTCTCTCTGGTAAGCGACGGTATAAGGCATAAGGGATGGTAGCCATAACACGGAGTCCGTTCAAATAACCTTCTAACCAGTACACTTCAGTCCCCACATCCATCTGAGCACGGTGTCTGGAGAATGTCATGTTATCAGTTGTGGTTACGATTGTTACTGGCTCTACAAAAAGCTCTGGTCTGTCAACGTTCCTGAGGTCTCTTCTGAAAGTGTTGTCCTCCAGATTACCTTGTGCGAAAACTTGGTGTGGATTCAGATTGTGTAGACCAATCCCCTGTGCTCCTAGTTCTCCAAGGATTTGTAAGGTGGGGTCAGGTGGTGCCTGAACCACTGGAGCGGGAGGTGGAGGTGGGGGTGGAGGTGCTGGTCGAGTCATGAAAAAGATGAGGACAGCAACGGTTATAAAGACAACAACCCCTGCGATTATGTAAACGGTCGGGATGGATCGTTTCTCATCATCCAAATCCCCATCATCGTCATCATCGTCATCATCGTCGTCATCGTCGTCGTCATCGTCTAAAGATGACAGTGATGAAGACATTTTTGACTTCTTGTTTTCTTCTTCGTTAGGATCCATAAGAAATCCTCCTTTCATTTAATGACGCGGTTTAGGTGTTTGTAGATATTTAACAAAAAAAAGAACCTAGTAAGCCTATTGGCTTACTAGGTTGCCGCTTATGAACTGGTCCAAATCCTTTAGCATCTCTTCTGTAAACTTCCCGAGACTCACAGGTTTGTTAGTTCTGTAAGTCATGTAAACGGGTTTCACAGCCATGCTAGTTGTCTTTTTTCCTGATGCATAAGTGATGAGTTTTTTGTAAAGGAAGGGGTCTGAAGTCTTGATCACGATGTTCCTTCCTGAAGCATGGAAGTTTTTGAACCGTTCTCTGTGGGCTTGCTGCTTCAGAAGTTTTTCTAGGGCAGGATCCTCATACATGATTCGGTTTCCGTCTAGCCCGTAGTACTCCTTTGTCAGCTCCATGTCCCACTTGTCGATGTGATGCACTGACTTGTACTCTTCTCCATTGTCATAATCAATGTCAAAGTCGATGTAATCGTCATCCACTTCGTCGAACAGATCTTCCACTTGAGGTGTTTCTAGTCTGATTTCGTCGGCTTCAGTCTCTTCCATTATTGGAATCATGTTGACGAAGTCCTCTTGTGTTTTGAACTTCAGACTTGTAAAGTCCTTTGTAATTTTCAGAGTCTTATCCCTGAAGGTGTAAGTGAAGTCGTGGTCTAATTCTTTCGCAAGGAATGGAACGAGGTTCGCCGTCATGGTTTCTACAGGGTCCTCGTAATCCTTGATCTTGAACAGACTGTTTCCCTTGTCCCCTAATATTCCTCGGACGTAGTAACTTGTAAGCTGGCCTGAGATTTCTTCTGAGTCAAAGTGTTGGTCGTTTCCTTTGTTGATGGTTGTGATAATTTCTTGGAGGATTCTCTCAGAATAGTACTCATGGTTCTTTCTGAGGAAATACTCTGGGAGATTATCTACCTCAAAGTGATCCCACTCTCCAGCTTTGAATTGACGTTGATAGCGTTGAAGAAGAAGGTCGGGAATGTCAAAGGCATCGTCTTTCGTGTCTCCCCAGTTGTTGGTAATGTTAACACCTAGGAACAGGACGGGGAACGGTACCAATTCTCCCTCTTCATTTCGGAAGGTTCCAGGATATCTTACCACAAAACTCTCTCTTAACATCGCCACAAGTTCCATCATGTTGACACTCTTGTGAACTGACATCACGATCTCGTCATAAACGGTTCCGTGAATGATGAGCTGTTTGTTTTGGATCCAGCCTTTTTTCCAAGCCCTCTTACAAAGTCTGACATAAAGTTTCCTGATGAACATTGCACAGAAGCCTTGAACTGCGAAGTTACCAGACTTTCTTCGGACTCGCGGAATCATCCATCCCTCTGAATCATCGAGGTCTGCGTGTTGGATTCTTCCGAAAGTGTTCTTCATGAAACCATATTTAAAGTTGTCTCTTGGCTCCAATCCGTCTTTGATGCGTTTGGCGTTGATGCGTTCTTCATAGGCTGGGATACCAAAGAAGTTTTTAATCCACTCTGGTTGCTCTTTGATGACGATTGACATGTCACGGAAAAAGTTCAGTGCTTCATGGATAGACGCATAGTTCGTGTCGTAACGCTCTATGATGTCTGCCGTTATCAGCATGTTTTCATCGTTAATTTCCCCTTCGAACAGCTGAGAACAGATTGCTCTTACGGAGGCTTCATAGATTCGACCGAAGTTTACAGGCTTAACCGACTTTCTCACTGACTTGCTGACAAGGTGAGGAGCGACTTGGAAGAAGAGTGATGCCGCTTCTGTGTGAGGGTCTTTCTCGGGGTTGTTCAATGGGGCAATGATCTTCAAGTCTCCCGAGAGACCTGCGCCCACCTTAAGCTCTACCGAACGTTGGTCCGCTCCTATTAGAGTGTACTCGTCTGAGTAGCTGAGATAGCAGTCCTTGGCTGTTTTGCTGACAGTACAGAACTTATTAACGGTTCGTCCAGTAACAATGGATGCTGTTTTGGTTGAGTCGAACCGGTAGTTAGTGCTGAGCTCCACCAGTGGCTTGTAATCCGAGCTGACTTCTTTCATCGGTTTTGCCATCTTCTTTAATGCTAGGAAGAAAGGGAATGCCTTGGAGTTGAACTCAGCCTTTTCAATAAGGACCTTACCTGTCTGGGGGTCTACGAAATCCTCTTTGATGTATATCGCATTGAGGTGGAGGTCATCGAAAGTGGTTGGATTTTCTAACGCCTTTTTGATTCTTTCCGGATCGTAAAGTGACTTTACTTTCAAGTAAGTCTTAACCGCATCAGTGTCAATGGCAGGCTTACGTTGATAGTCTTTTTTCTTGTTGTCCTTGGATTTGTCTTTGGTGTAAACCAGGATCTTGTAATCCAACATTTCAAACAGAACCTTTTTAAGAAAATCCCCTGACCACTTATCGGTCTTGTAAGGAACAACCTTATCCAAATCTGGAACGATGAGCTTGTCCAGCTGATCTTCGGGTGTGATGCTAACCAGACTTCGGAACTGGCTGAATGCCATGTACCTTGCTAAGTAAGTTCCCATGAACTGGCTGTACAGGTTGAGAAGTCTCTGCCCTTCGTCATAACGTTTCTGCGCCAAGGGTTTGTCTACTCTCCAACCTAGGAAGTCATCTCCTGCTCTGAGGTTGATGTACTCCTCATCGATTTCATGCCAGTTTTTAATGAGATCTGTTTCGAAGTAATCTTTGTGTTCTTCCACCCCGTCCAACATTGCTATCGTTGCTTGTCGAACGAGGTCCACGTCGGCACAACCATACATCATGATGACCCTGAGGTCTGTAAGACGGTTGAAGTATGTTACAAAACGTTTTCCACAAATGTCTTCTAGTTCTGCGTACTTGACTCCCGAGTGCCACATGACTAGATCTTTCGCAGTGTTGTGACCTCTCACCAAGTAAGGGTCTGCGTTGAACCTGAAGTTGAGCGAACACAGGTTGAACCAGAAATCCATCTTCACCGTGAGACCGAAACGTTTATCGATTTGAGCGTTGTGGGCTGTAGTGTAAAGTTCTGAACGCTTGAACGTGAATCCCGATGGAAGCGTGATTTCCCTATCTTCGAGAAGGTCGTGATAGAATAGGTTGTTCAGAACTTCCCCAACTTCTTTGGGAAGGTTAGGGAAATGAACCATATCCAGGAACAAGCCATAAGCTGTGTCATCCTCGAAGCTGATTCCTAGAAAGACTGCCTTGGAAGGATGATCGTAAACTTTCTCGTCCCAAGCTTCTAGCCCATTGGACTCAAAGTCAATGGTAGTAATAGTCTTTTTCCCGAATTTTCGGTTTTCTTGGATGACTCGCTCTAGGTGAGGAAGCATCTTGTTGTTGATGTCGTCCATTGTGTGGACTGCGTGATAATTGTGCTTGACTTTGTGATACCAAGCTGTGTCAAATCCACGAAGTTCTAGACTTTCTAGGGAAGAGTCCAGGAACAACATGTCGTCGATTCCTGTGTAATCCTCTTTAACCTCTAAGAGCTTGCCCAGTGTTCGTGGTTTGATGCTGAGGAAATCAGATTTCCACATTCGAATGGTGATTACAGGGGTCTGAATAAAGACCCCTGACATCTCACCAGCAAATGAATGGATATACTGATCGCCTTGTCTGAGTTCCGTTTGTTGCGGACCGATTATTGTTTCGGTCGAGTTCAAACGGGCTTGTTGCCTGAAGGACTCAATGGTCCCTTGCACCAGTTCAATGAGTGTTGTTGAACCGTAAACTTTGAATGATTTGGCTGATGCCATACCTAGGATGAAGTCTTGTTCGATCTTCCCCCCTCGGTCATACCAAGCTACCGTCCTCTCTTGACTGTTGCCTTCGACTTCTTCTCGGAGGATGATGAAAGCTTCCGTGCCCTTAGTGAAGGACGTTTTAATAATTGGAAACTTCTCTCCTGAGAAGTTGATCTCTCCTACAAGATTCATTTGCAATCCTTTCTCGTAGCTCATCCAATGTAATCACGAAGTTCTCTGATCTTGGATCCAGATTTTGCCAGCGATTAAGCTTTAGCAAAAATAATAGACCCCACTCACCCAAAGGCATGAGGTCCTTATGTACTTCCTTGGTACAGCGTCCCAAAAGGGTATGTCTGAACTCAACGAATGCTTCTTGGATCTTAGCAGTTGATGCTTTATCGTAATATCCAAACTTTGTAAAAAGCCAGGGATTATCCTCCAAAACCCTTTTGTCAACTGAGTCCGTTGACAGACCGTACAGAATCTGTCTGAGTCCCCGGCTTCTTACACCTGGAACTCCTAGATGGTTAAAGAATAGTTGCTCTCCATCCACAATGTAAAATTTCTCATCTGTCTCTATTCCCTTCAAAGTGTCAATGAAACGAAGAGAGAAGCTGAATCCGTTGTGATTTACCAAGCAGTCTATTTTGTTGTTTTTGAATGTGAACATGTCCTCTAAAAGATCGACTTGTAAGGGGTACCTGCGGGGATTCAGGGTTTTAATTTTGTTCTTGTTCCCCTTCTTTAGTTCTTTGAAGAAGTCCTTGCTAAGGTCTTCATCCCTAAGTACATCTTCCATTCTTCGCTTTCTCCTTTTAAATGAATCGGCTCTTCTTCCGTGAAGTTAAGTGTTGCACCCTCGACATGCCTCTTTGCCAAAAAGCTGTCGGTCAAATAATCAAACATAAAGCCCTCCAAGATCTTGGAGGGCTCTGATAGCGAAGTGAGGATATAGAAAGAGCTATCGTCATCAGGAAACTTTACTGTCAAGTAAAGCTTGCTTGTTCTCAATTTGCTGAGTTGCTGCTTCAAGTTGTCCATCTTGGATCCTCGTGCGAATGGCGGCGTTGGTGGCTTTCTCTTTACGGTTCAGAGAAGTAGCTTTTTCCACAGGTTTGATTTTATCAATATCGATAACCCATAATCCAAAACTGTGCAAGAAAGCTACACGACCATCAATTGTTGAAGTGAAAAACTCCTTCGTGTTTTTGTCCACGTAGTACTGAGTTTCTGGTTCCACTTCAAGGTTTCGGTTGTTAACGATCTGTGTGAGAAGCTCGTGTCTAATGTCTGTAGCCCCAACCTCAACGGCCTTTTTGTACAGAAGCTCTAGGCTTGTGACTTTAGGTCTGAAGGCTTGAGGCACCACATCAAAAAGAGTTTCTTTTGTACTGAAGACTAGCTCCTTAAATCTTTCGTAGAAGTTACGAACGGTGGAAACAATCTCCTGAGTCTTGCCCGGAATTCGTTGGGCTGTGGTCAGAATCCACTCCAGGTCCTCTTCTTCGTACTCATGATCTTCGAACATGTCTTGTGTTTTGCCTAACACTCGTTTCACAAACTCTTCGTAAGGGATGTCGATTTCACCGTACCCTATGAGCTGAGAAAGGGAGTTGTCCAACAAGAACAGATTGAGCTCGGCCGAGGAAGCTTTCTCTATGGAAGCAAGAGGAATGTCCCTCTCTACTTCGTGTCGGATCTTATGTACACCGGCTAGCAGGCGATACATGATCTGTGCTCTTTTGCCGATTTCAAAGTTTTTGTAGGTGTCTTTCAGGTCCTCATCGATATCTCGAAGAAGTGGATAAAACATAGTCGCATCTTCTTTCATAACCGGGATTCCAATGTTCTGCTCTTCTTCTAGTTTCTCAATAGCTCCGGCTTTCAATTTCGGAACACGAGACAAGTTGTGTAAGTGATCTGGGGTGTAACCTAACCAGGCCCAGTCATAAGAACCAACCTGAGGTGCCAGATCCTGAGTGATTAGGTACATGAACATTGTTGCGTCGATTTCTTCGTCGTCGTTAAGATCGAAGTTCCAGTCGCTGTTCAGGTTCATCTTGAAAAGAACCTTGTACCATTCAGTTCTCTGGAGCAGGTAACTCTTAACCCAACGGGCATCCTCGTCTGTGTTAAGGATAAGGTTGTCATGCCCTACTGGATCTTTGTGCTCTTTGATATGGTTTAGAAGCACTTCACAGTAAGCACGATTGTTCATAACCAAATCATGGAGATCTGTGAACTTTCCAGAAACGTCACCGTACATAAACAAAGCAGGGTGAATCACAAGAGGACTTAACCCCACTCTATCTAGGTGAGAGTAAAGACGTCCTGCGGCCACAAACGCCATAAGGTAGCGGGACAGTTTCTCGTCTGATCCAACTCCGGTGTCCCCGGGTTTGAAGATTTTCTTGGAACCAAAGATGCCCTTATAACGACCTTGAAGTTCTCGGTCGTTCATGTGATCCAGCTTCAGTTTGGATGTTGCCCGTGAGGCACTATCCAAGTCCAGCTCGTTCATCATTTGCATCATCCGGTTTGCTAGTTCTCTGAGGTGACCTGTGGTTTTGTAATCTTTGATCAAGTCCAGGTTCTCCTTGACCATTGCTTTCAGCTTAGTCTTGATCTGCGGACGCTGAGCATTGGACGGCATACGTCCCCAGATTTGAACTATGTCTTGATCATAAGGTGTGTCGTCGTAGCTCATCTTCAAATCCACTGCGGTGTTATTGAAGTTCGCAACCAGTTTATCAGCAACCACTGTTTGGATTGCGTTGAACACTCCGTAGTTTTTGAAGGTGTTTGAAGTTTCGAAGAGAGGTCTAGTGATGGACTCAAGCTCCTTGCCTTTAATTTCTTTCAGGCTTTCGATTGGGTCATACTCTCTGACTTGTTCTTCCTCCTTCATGTCTTCTACGCCAGTGACAGTCTGCCCCAGAATTTCTCCTGATGCAACTTTCTGATCGAAAGAAGTGTTTCTGATCTTGGATAGAACATTCATGACGGTGGCATTGTTGTAGTTCAGAGAAGCAGCAAAAGCGTTTCGAATTGTCATCTTAAGGCCACGCTCTTTCACCAATTGGATTTGGTGGGGGTTAGCTAAAGACGCACTAGTTTCAAGAAGAATTCTTCCTGAGAAAAGTGAACTCTGTGCCACCTGAGAAGGGCTTTTACCCTTAGCTCTTGTTTGAATGACAATGTAAATTAAATAGCTCTCGTACACAGATTGGAGAATTTCTTCCCAGATTTGGCTTTCACTGTACACGGAATACTGTTGAAACTCTTTGACGATGTCTGGGAAGAACTCTCTCACTTGTCGGTCTTTCTTGGAGGAAAGGTCCTTATCCAGTTCGTCTAGGCTGACTCCTTTTTTGCATAACATCGTGTGGATGTATATAAGCAAAAAGTTTCCTTCGTTCATGTTCTACTCTCCTTTGTGTTACCTCCGAAATCTCCTCCTGAATGTTCTGCGGTGTCGACGGTAGTTTCTTCGATTTCGTCTCCTCATAGAAGAACATAATCTGAAAGTCCCTACTGCCGCTCCCCTTAGAAGGAAAACGGAAGCTCCTAATGCTGCTACTGTTGTAACAGCGGCTACCCTTCCGGCGACTTCAAGTGTCTTGGCTCCAACACCTTTAACAGTATAAAGTCCCATCTTGTCGCTTTTTCTTCTGTTGCATTTATCGCAGATTGAAACTAGATTCCAATCCACTTTGTTGAGTTGTCTTGCCATGAAGCTGGTGTTTTTAACTTTCGTTCTAGTCTCACGTCTCGTCGCAAATCTTGAAGGTGGCACAATATGGTCGACCTGAAGACGCTTGGAATTACGTGTCATAGGTCGAGTGCATTGAGAGCAAAAGTAAAGAATCCCGAGCATGCCGGGATTCTTATCAAAGTACTGCCTGCGATAATTATTGGAGTCTCTCCAATTGTCTTCTCGCTTACGGTTGTTTTGCCTGTGCGTTTTGTTGTGGACGTTACGTTGCTTCTGAGAACGACGGTCAATATGAGATGGACCTTTTGCTTGTTTCTTGGGTCCACTGTCGAAGCTCATCTTCTTATACATAACCTAACCTCCGAAAGCATTTGAATCCTCCAAGTCAAAGTCATCTAAGTCGATGTCTAGGGTATTTGAAGGTGCTGATTCGGCAGGAAGTTCATCAAGAAGCAGGTTCTCTAGGTCGAGGTCTCCATCTCCCATTAGGTTTTCTAGGTCGATATCTCCCTCTCCTAGTAATGACATTAAGTCAATATCCTCTGTTGATGTCTCCACTGCGTTGACCTTGGTTTTGTTTGAAAGCATTTCTGCCTTCTCCCTTTCCCTAACAAGTTCAACGATAGACTGAGAGACTTCTTCACGCGGCTTTATGAAGTCCTGAGTGATTGTGGCATTGTCAGTGCCCAGTGGTACTCCAATAGCCATCTTGGTGATGTAAGCACTTTCCGTTCTGTTTGTGGCAGTTTGGCTTTTGGCTACGGCTTTTGAAGCGTCTTGATAAATGTAGGTTGCTAGGTGTCCTGAGGTGTTTATGATTGTGTCACGAGCACCCAAGATTCTAGGAGTCCAAGCTTCTTTGGATTCCTGCACCGTCGCATAGTCTTTTAACAATCCATCCTTTGTCTCTACAGTACGAGTCTGTTGTGTAGCGTAAAGTGCAATGTAAAGAGGATAAACCTTAGACACGCTGCTAAACAGTTCGTAAAGATATCTGTAGTAAAAATATCTAGACATGGTTGCCACATCACTATCTCGAGTGAAAAAGCTTCCGTAGATGGGGTCTTGAGAGCTGAAGCTGAGTTCGGGGTGGAAGTGGGAGTAAGGGTCCTCTTTGAACTCGTTTCGGTAAGAAATAATCTGACCTTTTGAAACTCGTTGTCCGTTGATGACCTTGATCTGACGTTTAGACTCTTCTTCAAATGGAATCCAGAAAGCCTGAACCCCAATCCGAATAATCTTTTTGTCGTGGTCTGGATCTGGGTACACCTCGTGATCATCTGCCTTAAGAATAATGTGGGTTCCCATTGGACCTTGTTGAACTTCAGCCTCTCCATCCACAGCTGAGATATGTGTGACTACGGTTTTGTCATCGCCCCACACCTTTCCATGTGAAACAGCATCAGTGTACATCTGAACCGCATTGAAGGTGTCCTCTCCTGCCCCACCATGTCGTTTGGAAATCTTCAGTTGTGTTGCTACTGAGGATAGAGCTGTGGATGCTGCTATAGAAAGAATGTCTCCCTCTCCATAATCCTTTCTTGTAAGTATGTTTGGACCGATGTAGGGTGCATCAATTCCCCGTTCACAAGAGAACATGTTGAACAGAGTCTTTATGTCTGCATGGCGCTCCTGGGTTCTAAGTGCTTGTCTAAGGTTTGTCTTTTGCTCTACTTTAAGAGTTGCATCTAGAAGAGCCTTAAGAGGTCCGTCGAGTTCTCTCATGAATCGTAGTCCTTCGATGGGATTGCCTGTCGGATGCATGACATGCTTAACCATTTTGAAGCGGGGCTCGGCTTGTTCTGGTTGAAG
>JGI24703J35330_11748712_pt1 | contig 27905 bp, 23 predicted proteins | sample TergutNt197P1_FD_35330 | JGI IMG/M metagenome (IMG submission 35330)
TTTATTTTTGGTTATTTCAACTTTACACTGCCTTATAATCCGCTTTCTGTATGGCTTTGCTGGCAGTTGTATTTTCAGTTTTGGGGAAACTCAAAAACAGGCGCGTTCCAAATTACTTTCGCCACCCAAGCCGTGTTAAACAATACCAACGGCGCAAACTACATGCTCAATCATGTAAACGGAACGCTGACAGTAACAGCGGCGGGTAACTCCCCAGCCATAACAGGCGGGCAAACGTCCATGACATTAACGGTTGGTTACGCCACAACCCATACAGAGGCGTTTACCATAACAGGAACCCCCGCACCAACGGTTACGCTCAACAACAACCACGGCGGCAGAATCACATGGAACGCCGTACAAAACAGGCTTGATATTGCCGCCGGACTTTCAGCGGGAAATTACACCGTCACACTAACAGCCACAAACGGCATAATGCCAACAGCTACCCATACATTTACATTGACTGTTGTTCCGCAACAGGGCGGTAATGGTAGTAACCAAAACGGTGGTAGCGGTAATCAAGATACCAACGATACCGTTTCCACAACCGACCCCACCGACTCGGGTGAAACCCCCACAACCCCCGACACATCCACCAACGCAGAAATCTACATCAGAGAAGAAGAACTTATCTATCTGTCGGAGCAAAACGAGGGCGTTGTAATCGAAGAAGATGGCATCACGTTATATATCCCTAACGAAGTTATACGAAATCTTTTTGATGCAGATAATCCCGAAAGCATCTCAGCGGAAGTAACGGTAAATCATGCAACCCATGTAGAGGGTTATGAAGATTTAACCGCAGGGTATTTACTGACGGTGGAAGTAAACATCACCGTCGGTGAAGATGAAATCGAAGAAACCGCTGTTCCCTTTACCGTGTCTGTATCTTTGGAGGATTTTGACTTTGAAGATGTGAACATTCACAGGATTGTTGCCATAGCGGAGGACGGTACAATCTTAGGCGGCAGACTTGACCCGGTGACAGGACTGTTCACCTTTGAAACCCAATACACAGGCACATTTACCATCGCCTATGTGGAGAGTTTGATTAGAATATCGCTTAACATAAATTCCCCGATAATTTATGACTTAGCGGCAAATTCGCAAACTCAACACATGGATGTATTGCCGATAATCCAAGACGGACGGACATTGCTCCCAATACGTTTTATAACTTATGCCCTTGGTGCGGAAGTGGATTGGTCACGCGCAACAGATTACAGCCCATCGCTTGTTCATATCACACTAAACGGGCAAACGCTGTCATTTCCCGCCAGCGGCATAATTACACCCGAACTGGCGGCACTCGGCATGGATGTACCCCTAATAATTTACCAAAACCGCACGATGGTACCCTTGCGCTTTATCAGCGAATTTTTCGGAGCAATCGTAAACTGGGACAACCAAACACAGGATATTGAAATTATTCGGGATGCCCGCACCACTCTAATTTCCTTTATCCATGCGGGCTTGAGCGGTGTTGACCAAAACATCTACGAGACATATTAATCCGCTATAATTGCCAGCATGAGGATAATGTTGCCCATGCCCCAGATGGTTGTTTCTTGTATCATAAAGTCATAAGAATTATCATAAAAGACAGCCGCAGAAGTATTAAATTTTTCTAATGGGTCGCCTTCGGTCATCTTGAAAAACTTGTTTAAGCTGTCATGGGTAGATTTTTTGCCCGGTCCTGCGGATAGCGCGCCTGTCGGCAGTTTGCCCAACACATTTCGGATATAGCTATAGATATTGCGTACCCCATGTGGCAGGTCGTCAGAAGCAATCATTGCCATCCCCCAGTTGTTGCGCCCGAAGGTGTAATCCAATGTCCCATAAAACTCTTGCGATTTGTCTCCTGTGAGTCGTTGTGTAAGCAAATATAAACTTGCCATGCCGAGCCACAGAGGCAATGTCCCCCAGTGATAATTGTCGCCGGGCAAATCCCATGCATTTTTTCCGTTATAGCGTTTTACTTCTTCCAGCAGGCGTGCTTTCGCGCCTTCGTCCCCTGCTTGAGCAAGACGATAGTTTGCAAGGCCGTTTAATGTGCGCCAACTGATACAGTCGCCCGCAGGTGGTGCATAGATTTTTGCGTGTTCGAGATAGCGTGGGTCGTCTGTCAGATGAAACAGCTCCGCGGCCGCGAGTGCCATGTTGTCCGTATCTGTAGGGTCACGATAAAAATCGTTTGTGGCATCTCGTTCGAATGCCGTCAAAACCGCATCATCCATACGTGCACGGTCATAGATTGCTATTGCCTTTTTTTTGTAGTCGGCGTTTTTTAATAAACGCGCACCCAAGGCTAAGGCCGCCGCTGTCATTCCCATCTGCGTGCGTGACAATGCACATAGGGCAGGGCGTTTACCATCGAGCTTGTCGTCCGTGGGCAACCGCCAACCCTCATGATGGTCTTTGCCATCACCTACCTGAATCACAAAAGTATTTTCGTCAGGGAATGTTTTTGCAAGATAATCCAATCCGTATACGGCCTCATTGCGTAGAGTTTCGTCAGGCTTTAGCTCAAACGCCGTCAACAAATACCAAACCAAATTTGCTTCTGTCAGTGTAAATTTTATATAGTCGCCCGCATCATAGTGACCGCCGACCATATCCACCGTCCTGCGCGGATATGCCTCTTTCCATGCGCCATCAGAAGGGTCGCCGTCTATTTCCAATACAATCGCAGACCTGTCTCCCAAATGTGACGCGCCTGTATGCACCGTTTTGTATCCACTCCGCATTGTTTGCAAATGCCCGAGAGCTTGTGACATAAACAGCGAGTAGGGGTCTTTTGCTATGATTACTTTTTGCGTCTCTGCACCCAAAAGCTCTAGAGAATAAACCCCGATTTCTTCTGCATCAGAAAAATCAATCCTGTAATGCTTGTGTGCCACATGCAAATCATCGCCTTCGGTGGCGGCGGGAAGCCTGCCCGAAAGGATGACCTGATTATCCTTTTTCAAATGCCACTGCTCACCTGCGATGTCTTTTTCTGACAGCACAACAGCCGCCTTTTCTCGCTTTGGTGTATACCCCGCTTGGTTTAGTCTTATCCATGTGTTATACATACAAAAGCTCCTTTCAAACTACATGATACCACATCCTGCCAAACAAAATCTCCCCTTTCTGTTTTTTTGTAGAACAAAAAGCCCGATAAGACAACAGGAGCGGACATAATCCGCTGTAGTTGACTTATCGGGCTTTTGTGCGAGTTTGTACGAGAAAGGATTTGAACCCTCGACCTTCTGATCCGTAGTCAGACGCTCTATCCAGCTGAGCTACTCATACATGTTTCGCACGAAAAGAAGTATATCATACTTGTACTTATCAATGCAAGTATTTTACCCCAAATAAAAATTATTTTTCATCATATGTATATTTTTATATGATATGGTCAATATTTTTATTGTGGCCTTAAACTACGGTTTGAGGACAACTAAATATCCCCCCTCAAAGCCCGACCTCATCCCCCCCCTGAGGTCGGGTCTTCCTTTATCCGAAAACAAAAATTAAATATAATGAAGCAACTGCCGCTATGAGTGCGCCGTCTATTACACGGTCTTTTAGGCAGCTTTCCGGCTGCGGCTCGGAGGATGTTTCGGGCATGGGATGCTTTGCCCTGTAGTCCTCCAGTCGTTTTTTGTTATGCTTTGCAAAAAAGTTAAATAAAATCCCTGCGGCTATGGTAGAAAATATTGCAATAACGCCTAAAAGTACAAAGGCCATTACTATTTCTGCATCAGAAGGCTGTGCGTGCATATCAAAATCGGGATGTTCTTCCAAGAGTTCGGGCAGTCTTACCATCACCCACAAAAATGTAATCTGTGACGCATTCATCACAAAATGCGCGATTACTGCGGCACGGATGCTCATTGTAACGTGTACCATATATGCAAAAATAATGCCCATTACAAATGCGTAAAAAAACTGCTGTGGATTAAAATGAATCACACCAAAGAAAAAGCCTGTGCTAATCGCCATGCTCCAAAAAGATTTGTTTTCATATTTTTTTTGCATATAGCCTCTAAACACTACCTCTTCGCATATGGCGGGTGTGACAGCGATAGCGATGATAAGCAACAACAACGGGTATCCGACCATACCCATCACCATTTCGCTTACTTCGTTTGGGAAGAAGATAGTGGTCAGTCCCGATACTACCATCATTGCAGGTTGCAAAAGCAAACTGAGGCCAATGATACAGGTGATGTTGATTGAACCCAGTCTCATATGGGGCAAAAACACATTTAGCTTTTCTTTATGAATCCCCAACCAAATCGTGAGAGGCAGCAAAAAAGCAAGCATCTGAGAAATAATGATAAACCAAGGCGACATGATGACTTCTCTGTCGAGTGTACCCATCTCCAACATCAGGCCAAAAATAAGCGTAAGCAAAATAGAAAACATCATAAGAAAAAGCATAAAAAGTATTGCACGCCTATGCATCATACAAAATTACCTCCAGAGCCTTAGCAATGGCATAAAAGCGTTGGCTGTTTGCCACAACACCCAAATAAATATCATCAGCCCCGATACCATGTCTTGCAAAAAAGGGCGAGCCTTGTAGTGATACTGCCAAAAAATGCGTATTCGCATACATATCTTCTATCAAAATAATCCTATCATGGATGGCGTACAAAACCTGCCGGTTTTCTACATATGGCAATACATCACTAAGCGGGCGGACAAACCCTTGTTCTGCAAAAGCGTCTATGCCTTCTCGCGGTGCGATGAATGCATCTATATTCCCCATTTGCAACAATGCCATAAACCTTGTTTGCAGTGCCATATCCATCTCTGAATTGCTCGTAGAGCTGTAGTCTGTGATGAACGCACGCTCACGTTCGGGATTGTATACTATGATGGATAACTCATCCGAAGCGGACTCTAAGCTGTGTGCAAATGCTTCGATTCCTACCCACGCTATATAAATATATTCATCGGGGCTTGGGTTAAGGCGATTGTAAACAAAACTCCCCAACAAAAATGCAACCAAAATAAATCCACCGATATGCAGTTTGTAGTATTCCCAGATATACCACCTTTTTTCTGCAAATGTCATCTCTCGCAGTTTTTCGCGCTCTTTTTTAATATAATTTTTTATCATACCCTGCCTACTCCTCCAAGCAACGCAATCGCACGCGGAAGCGCGTCTTTGGAGTTGCCCCATGGCTCATCTGCATTGCGGAAATCAAATTTTTGTGTAAACCAATCGAGGTCATGTTCCATTCCTTGTAAAAATGATTGCATTTTTGGCAGAATTTCATCAAGAAATTTTTCGCGTTTGCCACGCCCGAGTTTTTCTGCCGCGTCCAAAATTTGTATAAAATGCGGGATGCAATATCCCTCCTGCGAAGAAATAAGCCGACCATCGTCACCGCCCTTATTCCAAATATAGAAAAAAGTGTCTATATATCGCTCGAAGGTTGTGTCTACTTTTTTGCATACATAGCATGTGTCCTGTGTTTTTTGCAAATGATTTTTCAGCTTGCTTGTTGTATTGCTTTGGTCTTTTCCAAAAAATGAAACGGGAATCCTGCCGTTTATGATACCCAAAATATCCTTGTTCAGCTGTGCGATGTGGGTATGCAACATCAGCCCAAGCCCCAGCCGGTTTTGCTCCGCATACATCGAGTCAAGGTGATGTTTGCAAAACCCTATTTTGTTTGTCTCCATGCGCACGTCATCCTCCATATAGGCAGGACCCATGATAAATTGTATTGCGTCAGCCTCCAATTTTTCTGCCATAACACAAAAAGCGCACCCGCGTGGTTCGCGAAGTGCGTCTAATACAGGGATTGTGTGTATGTGGTCGGGCATTTTTTCATCCTCATCTCACATCATTTTTTTCGATTATATCATAAAATTCTGCCCCTTGCTTCCGACGCATATTCTTCATATAATGGGGCGTATCAAAAATTTAACTGGGAGAGTGTAAATTTTGTGGCCATGGGGAATAATTTTTATCGTTTCGATTCTCATACTTGTGGTGGGAGTTGTTTTGTACTTTTTAAACAGTTGGGCAGGCAAAAAAGCCTCACAGCAAAACGAAATGGTAGCACAGCATAAGCAGACCGTTTCGATTTATGTGATTGACAAAAAAAAGGATAAGTTGACTAATGCTAATTTTCCAAAAGCGATGACAGACCAGATTCCTCGTATGGGGCGTATGTTTAAAATGCCGCTGGTAAAAGCGAAAGTCGGCCCCCAAATCATGACACTTATGTGTGAAGAAGAAACATTTAAAATCCTGCCGCTCAAAAAGACAGTATCTGTAGAAATGGCGGGAGCTTACATCGTAAGCATGAAGGGCAAAAAAACCAAAATGGAACTCGCCGAACAACGCAAACAACGCCGTAAGGATAGTGCAGAGGCACCGCTTACGTGGCAGGATAAACTACGTGCGCGTTTTGGTAGATAAAAAATAATGATAAGGGTGGGGTAAAATGAACTACAAATCCGTTTATGAGCAGTGGCTGTCAGACCCAAACATTGACGAGGCCACAAAGGCAGAGTTGAAAGAAATATCCGGCAATGAGAAGGAAATCGAGGACCGCTTTTTCAAAGAATTGGAATTTGGTACAGGCGGGATGCGTGGTGTCTTGGGCGCGGGTACAAATCGCCTAAACATCTACACCATCCGTAAAGCTACACAGGGACTTGCAAACTACATCTTGCAAAGTGACGCATACAAGCCCGGCATGGGCGTGGCGATTGCCCACGACTGCCGTCGTATGTCGCCCGAGTTTTCTACTGAGGCGGCGTTGGTGCTTAACGCAAACGGTATTAAGACATACACGTTTGAAAGTTTACGCGCCACGCCGCTTCTTTCTTTTGCGGTACGCCACCTAAACTGTGTGTCGGGTATTGTTGTCACAGCAAGCCACAATCCCCCTGAGTACAATGGATACAAGGTATACTGGTCGGATGGTGGCCAATGCCCATATCCACGTGATGAGGCAATCATTTCCGAGGTGCAAAAAGTTACGAGCTTTGCCATGGTTAAAACGATGCCAAAGGCCGAAGCCGTACAAAAAGGACTGTTCAATGTAGCCTCACCCGACGTGGATACCGAGTTTATAAAGAATGTAAAGGCGCAATGCCTAAATCCTGAACTCATACCCGAGTCGGATATAAAAATCGTATTTACTCCACTGCATGGTGCCGGTAACGAAGCTGTGCAACGCGCTTTAAAAGAAACAGGCTTTAAAAATGTTTTTGTCGTAAAAGAGCAGGAGTTGCCGGACGGCAACTTCCCTACCGTTTCGTATCCAAATCCGGAGGAAAAAGCGGCGTTTTCGCTCGCGCTTAAACTTGCGGACGAAAACAATGCCGACATCATCATAGCCACTGACCCCGACTGCGACCGCGTTGGCGTGGCAATAAAAGATGGAGCAGAATACCGCTTCTTGACAGGTAACATGGCAGGTGTTTTACTCACCGAGTATATGGTGTCACAAATGAAAGCCAAGAATCAACTACCCAAAAACGGCATAATCATCTCCACAATAGTATCCACCGACATGACCCGCGCAATCTGCGAAGCAAACGGACTTGCGTACATGGAGGTATTGACAGGATTCAAATATATAGGCGAAAAAATCAAGGGTTTTGAAGAAACAGGCAGCCACAGCTATATCCTTGGATTCGAAGAGAGCTATGGCTACCTCGCCGGCACATATGCTCGTGATAAGGACGCAGTAGTCGCAAGCCTTCTCATCTGCGAAGCGGCAGCTTTTTATCGCAAGCAAGGGCTTTCGCTCTACGATGTTTTGCAAAACCTATACAAAAAATACGGTTTCTATCGCGAATGCATTGAGTCCATCACATTAAAGGGCGTAGACGGCCTCAACGATATTAAAAAAATAATGGCGGCTCTGCGTTCCTCGCCACCAAAATCCTTGGGCGGTGCAAATGTAACAGAATCACGCGATTATCAAAACAGCATAATAAAAAATATAGCAGAAGGTACAACATCACCTACAAATCTTCCTGTATCTGATGTAATATACTTTGCCACGGATGATGGTTGTTGGGCATGTGTACGACCATCAGGCACAGAGCCAAAAATCAAACTCTATTTCGGTGCCAAGTTGCCCTCCGGTGCGACAGAAAGCGATGCGACAGCCAAGCTAAACGCAATGACCACCGACCTTAAATCTATAGTGGATGGTGCATTGATATGAAGCTAATCATAATCTCCGGTACACCACGTATCGAAGGACTGACCTTTGAGTTTGTGGAAATGGCGCGTAACACGGGCGAAAGCTTGGGGTTTGACACCGAGGTCATCACCTTGTTCGACAAAAAGCTGGAAAAATGCAAAATGTGTGGTGATGGGTGGGGCATCTGTTTCCATGACCATTATTGCGCTTTTGGCGAAAAAGACGATTTTGGCGACCTGCAAAAGAAAATGGCGGGCGGTGATGCGTATATCTACGTCACACCTGTATACTGGGGCGAAGTTAGCGAGGACATGAAATGCTTTCTCGATAAACTGCGCCGCTGTGAGGCTTCTAATGCATGGGATAAAAAAGAGGGTGCAAAATCCGCACTATCAGGTAAACCCAGCATAGTTGTAGCAAACGCGGGCGGTGGTGGAGGCGGCATCATCAACACATTCAATCAGCTCGAACGCGCCATCTCTCACATGGCAGGCGACGGTCAACCACGCGAAACGGTGGGTATATTCGATTGGATTGCAGTAAATCGCTGGAACAAGGACTATAAGCTCATTGCCCTAAAATTCGCCGTCACAGAAATGCATAAATACCTGACGGGCGAACTGCAACCGTGGCGTACGTTTAAAGACAAAACCAAAGAGAAATAATAAAACCGTGGGGTGTAGACATAGCCCCACGGTTTTAATTTTTTTTATAAAAAAGGGAGAGTTTTTATGGATAATGTTTTTGAAAAGCCTGTGCTTAATCTTTTTGCGGAAATCAGTAAAATCCCGCGTGGGTCGGGCAACGAGAAGGCTGTGAGTGACTATATTGCTGCATGGGCGAGTGAACGCGGAGCGCAGGTTATGCAGGATGAGTGGCATAATTTGATTATAAAGAAGGCGGGGACTGCGGGTTTTGAGCAAAAGCCACCTGTGCTTTTGCAGGCGCATTTGGATATGGTTTGTGAAAAAAATGCCGGCACCGTATTCGACTTTGAAAATGACGCGCTGGATTTGTATGTAGATGGCGATTTTATAAAGGCGAGAGGGACTACGCTTGGGGCTGATGATGGGATTGGATTGGCGTTTTGTATGGCTTTGGTTGCCGCCGAAGATGTTCCTCATCCGCCGCTTGAGATTATTTTCACTTCGGAAGAAGAAACAGGCATGGCAGGTGCCGAAAACATTGACATTAGCGGGCTAAATGGTACTCGCCTAATCAATTTGGATACAAGCAATGATGACATATTTACGATGGGCTGTGCGGCAGGGGTTACAATTGAGCTTTGTTTGCCTGCGCAGAGAGCGGCTTTTTCCGGTGCGGTTTGTGAGGTGAAGGTGACAGGGCTAAAGGGTGGACATTCCGGGGCGGATATACATCTGGAGCGCGGGAATGCAGTGCGTATTTTGGCACTGGCTCTGGACGCGGCTTTTGGTGCGGCGGGTGACGGCATTGTTTTAAAAGAAATAAACGGGGGCATGAAGGTCAATGCAATTCCGAGAGAGGCTGGTGCTGTTTTTGGAGTGCAGGACAGAGAAAAAGTCGCGGCGGCTCTGGAGGCTTGTCGGGCAGAGCTTGCGGAGCAGTTCCGTAACAGTGATGCTGGTCTCAAAATAGAGTGGACATTTAGAGATGGCAGCGGCGAATTTTTGACAGCCGAAAACACGCGAAAGGTACTCTACACTATATTGCTCGCCCCCGCAGGGGTTTTGGCAAGAAGTACGGAGGTCGAAGAACTCGTAAATGCATCATGCAATCCGGGCGTGGTGGAAACATCACACAATCAAGTGAAAATTTCTGCAATGGCGCGTGGTGCGGCGCGGTTTTATACGAGGCAAATTGAACGACAATTTTGTATGGTGGCAGAAAGCTTGGGTGCGGATGTTAAATTTATACAGCGCAGTCCGGCTTGGCCTTTTAATCCAAAGTCGGAGCTTTTGAAAACGGCGATGGCTATTTTTAAAAAACAAAATGGCCGTGAAGCGGCTGTCACCGCAGTACATGCGGGTTTGGAATGCGGGATATTTTCGTCGCGCTTTAGTGATGAAAAAGGCGTTGACCTTGACATCATCTCATTTAGTGCTAATTCCTATGACTATCACACGCCTGACGAAAAGCTCTCGGTTTCTTCGGTGGGGCGTGTTTGGGTCTTTTTGAAAGAATTATTGGGGGCTTTATAGAATGAAATTAATCTGTATATTTTTATTGCTGGTTTTTGTTGCATGTTCCAATACGGATACCGCATATTCTGTGGTGGTTGTCACGCCTGTGCCGACTCCTGCACCAATCTCAACGCCGAACCCAACGCCTATACCTGCTCCGACACCCATACCAACGCCCGCACCTTCGCCTGTGGATGAGATTATTTCGCAGATGACGGTGGAAGAAAAAATCGGACAATTGTTTATGTTGCGTTTACCTTGGCAGAGTTTATATGTAAATGCGAGGGTGGAGGCTCTCTTTGGAATCCCCATGGGCGGGGTTATTATTTTTAGCGACAATGTGTCATCGCGTGAGCAGTTGACCGAGCTTGTGTCGGATTTGCAGGGGTTGTCGGATATACCGCTTCTAATTGCAATAGACGAAGAAGGTGGGCGTGTGTCACGAGCGGGGAGGCTTTTTGCAGATGGTGTCACACCTTCGGCCTACGAAATCGGAGCCTCTGCGGAGCCGTCGGTGATTGCGTTTGAGATGGGGTCACTTATCGGGCGTGAGCTGTTGTCGCTTGGTATAAACATGAACTTCGCGCCTGTTGCGGATGTTTGGAGCAATCCTGCTAATGAGGTGATTGGGCGGCGGGCATTTGGGCGTGATGCCGAGTCGGTCTCGCCGCTGGTAGCGGCATTTTCGCGAGGTTTGCATGACGGAGGTGTGATGGCAGTAGCAAAGCATTTCCCCGGGCATGGCGATACCTACGAGGATAGCCACTACGCGCTTGCGATGTTCCATGGCGATTTTGCACGTTGGCAGGAGGTCGAAGCCATTCCTTTTGCAAGTGGCATAGCCGCAGGTGTGGATGGTGTGATGATGGGGCATATAGCAACACCACAAATAAATAATGAATACCTGCCTGCTACATTATCAAATTTTTGGCATACGACCTTGCGTGGTATGGGTTTTGATGGTCTCATCATCACCGATGCACTGGAAATGCGCGCACTCACCGACCATTTTACATGTGGAGAAATCGCAATAATGGCCTTTTTGGCGGGTGCGGATATTCTGCTGATGCCGCATAGGGCGCGTGAGGCATATGATGCAATGCTTGCCGCTTTCGAGGATGGACTTTTTTGTGAAGAACGCCTCGATGAATCCGTGCGCAGGATATTGTATGCAAAGCTCTAGCTCTCACTCTTTAACTCTCGCATCATCAAATCACTGACCGCGGCTTTTGGGCTTTTGCCTTCGAAGAGGACGCGGTTAATTTCTTCTACGATGGGCATTTCTACACCAACACTTTTTGCGAGGCGTAGGGCTGTTGCGGCTGTGTCTACGCCTTCGGCTACGCGCCCTACTTTTGTCAGGGTGTCTTGTAAGGATAGACCTTGGGCGAGCGCGTTACCTGCTTGCCAATTTCGTGAATGGCGGCTTGTGCAAGTTACGATAAGGTCGCCTATACCTGATAGACCGCTAAATGTGGCCGCATCTGCACCCAGGGCTACGCCGAGGCGTGTGATTTCGGCGATGCCGCGTGTGATGAGTGCGGCCTTTGTGTTGTCTCCAAAGCCGAGGCCGTCGGAAGAACCTGCGGCTATTGCGATTACGTTTTTTAGCGCGCCGCCGATTTCTGCACCGATTACATCTGTGGAGGTGTACACACGGAAGGTATCGGAAGAAAACAGCCCCTGCACAGCCTGTGCCGTGTTTTTATTTTTACAGGCGGCGAGGATGGTGGTAGGGATGCCCAATAAGACCTCCTCCGCGTGGGTGGGGCCTGTGAGGACTACGACATCACTTTTGCCGAGGCTATGCAGATACTCGCTTATGCGTTTTTGCGAACTTTCTTCCAAGCCCTTTGAGCCGCTGACGATGATTTTTTCGGATGTGAAATACTCCGAAAAAAGAGGCGCGTAGCGGCTAAGGCTTTTTGAGACTAAGGTACATACAAAAACATCTGCATCTTTTGCGGCGATGTGTACATCGCTTGTGATTTTAATGGAGTCGGGGATGATAATGTCGGGCAACGAAGAGTTTTTTCGCGTTTTTGCAATTTCATCTACATAGTCGGCATTAGCATCCCATGCGGTGACGTTATGCCCATTTTTTTGCAATAAAATAGCTAATGGTAGCCCCCAACTGCCAAAACCGAGCATCGTGATGTTCAAGTCAACCCCTAACAAACTCATTGATTATTTCCTCCAGACTGGGTTGTCCAATTTCTTGGAGGGAGTAGTCTACGCGGGTGTTAGGTTTAGAAATTTTTACCACACGGTTTAGGTCTATCGGGGTAGCGATGATGACTGCATCGCAGGGTGTGGCATCTATGGTGGCGGCTAAGTCTGCCATTTGTTCTTTTCCGTATCCCATGGCGGGGAGAAGGTTGCCTATGTTGGGATATGTTTTAAATGTTTCTGCGAGTTTGCCTACGGCGTAGTTGCGTGGGTCTACGATTTCTGCCGCCCCAAAGCGGCGTGCGGCTACTATGCCTGCTCCGATTTTCATTTCGCCATGGGTGAGGGTAGGGCCGTCCTCTATTACGAGGACTCGCTTGCCTCGGATTAACGATGGGTCGTGTACTGTAAGTGTGGATGCCGCTTCTATGATTGTGGCTGTCGGGTTAACTTTTTGGATGTTGGCACGCACTGTCTGTATGTCCTCAAAATCCGCGCTGTCAATTTTGTTAATCACTGCTACGTCGGCAATCCTTAATGTTACCTCCCCGGGATAATAACGCAACTCGTGTCCGGGGCGATGCGGGTCTACGACGGTAATAGTAAGGTCGGACTGATAGAATGGGAAATCGTTGTTTCCGCCATCCCATAGGATTACATCACAGCCATCGGGGTCGTTTTCTGCCGCACGGAGAATAGCCTCATAGTCCACCCCCGCATAAATCACATTTCCGCGGTCTATATGTGGCTCGTATTCTTCCATCTCTTCCAGTGTACATCCATGTTTTTCGAGGTCTGCGATGGTTGCAAAGCGTTGTACCTTTTGTGCGTCGAGGTCGCCGTAGGGCATGGGGTGGCGTATGGCGATGACCTTTTTGCCATGCTCCATCAAAAGCTCTACCACGCGGCGTGATGTCTGGCTTTTTCCGCAACCCGTGCGTACCGCACCCACTGAGATTATGGGTTTTGTACTCTTTATCATAGTGTTTTTGTAGCCGAGCAGTGTAAAATCAGCCCCTGCGGCATTTACAATTGCACTAAGCCCCATCACTGCGTCATAAGAAATATCACTGTACGAAAAAACACACTCGTCAACATCGAGCTTTTTAATCAAATCGGGAAGCTCCTCCTGTGCGTAGATTGGAATCCCCTCGGGGTACAGCTTGCCCGCCAAAGAAGCGGGGTATTTTCTGTCTGCGATGTCCGGAATCTGTGCCGCCGTAAAAGCGACCACCTTGTATGCATCGTTATCACGATAACATGTATTAAAATTGTGAAAATCTCGTCCTGCTGCTCCGATAATGATTATTTTTTTCGTCACAAATAACACTCCTTTTCTGTCGAAATTTTATCATAAAAAAGACCTATGTATACAATTCTCTATGTTTTTACACAAAAAGTGTAAGTGCGCAATTTTTGTACCGATTCGAAAGTGGCATCATCAATAATTGCGGGGTGGGTGTCCTCAATGCGGTATTTTCCTTGTTCCAGTCGACCGGTATAGGTCGGGTTTTGGATTATCCGCTTTACAACAGACTTGTACCACTGCTTGCATTTGCTATGTTTTTCTCCTTTTAACAAGCCTTGTTCATATCGGTGACGGTTTGGCGGGAGGATTTTTGATTCGTTTAAAAATGCCGCGATTGCATGGGTGCTATGACCTTCCAAAACAAGCCGAAAAATCTGTTTGACTACTCTTGCCGCGTAGTCGTCTACTACCAAAACATTGCCCTGCTTTATGTAACCATATGGTGCAAATGTCCCGCAAAACTCACCCCTTTTTCGCTTCATCTCATACTGAGAACGCACTTTTTTTGAAATATCCTTGGCGTAGACCTCGTTTATTAGATTTTTTAAGGGGAGCATCAAGTCATCACCGGTGGATGGATAATTGCTGTCATAATTGTCACCAATGGCAACAAATCTCACCCCCATAAACGGAAAAACACATTCTAAGTAATTTCCCGTTTCGATATAATTTCTGCCAAAACGTGATAAATCTTTTACAACGATGCAGTTGATTTTCTTGGCTTTTATGTCGTCCAGCAGTTTTATAAATCCCGGGCGATTAAAATTTGTACCCGTTTGGGCAATGTCTTGATATAGCCCTGCCTCTATCATATCCGTTTGCTCACTGACATACTGCCTTAGCAAGGCAATCTGCGTCTCAATCGCGTCACCCACGGATAATCTGGCATACAGCCCCACCTTGTAAGGAGAATTGGGCAACGGTTTTGGCTCTGTAGTAGTGGTGTTTTTTCTGCTTTTCCTGGGCAATTAGACCACCTGCCTTTAAAGATTATGTAATTTTAAACCCTCCGCGTAAAAATTGCAAAAAAAACGACGTAGCTTTCGCTACGCCGCCGTTCGGATTGGAGGAAACTGCGCGATAAACATTGTAACATATATTTGTGCCTTGCGCGGCATTTTGTAATAACTAGGCGGGTTTTGTAATAAGTGATGGGGGAATGGCCAACGCACTTAGGCCACTCTCGCGAAATAATTATTTTGAGTATGATTGCAACCATGTTATAATCGACATGGCCGCCAAAAACATAGCATTTGACTTATTTAGCGAGACAGGTATAATATGCTATTTTATGCGAGGAGTGCATGTCATGAAGTTTGAGTGGGACGAAGATAAAAATGAACTGAATAAAGCCAAACAACACACTGAAAACAGAGCTTACTGTATGCCATTGCTATAGAGGATTGAGCGACGAAATAATACGAATTATATCCGCAAGAAAGGCAACCAAAAAAGAAGCAAGAATTTATATTACGGGAGGCGCAGAAGAATGAAAGCAGAATATAGCTTAAAAGATTTTAAGGGTGTTATGAAGAATCCCTTTTATGACAAACTAATCACGGAAGTCGTAGTCCCGGTTCGAACGGAGAATAACCGGAAAAAGTCATGTGCCGTTGTTTAGCCTATTATGCAAAAAGGCTACAAGAACATGAATAGGATTATTTTTTCAAACCCCTTAAAAAGGCTTCCGGCATTGCCGGAAGCCTTTCGTTCTTGCATAGCATAACTGATTAGTTTACATAGACAGCTCTGTTTTGGTCATCCCATGTTATTTCCGCACCGAGCATTTCGGATACATAGCGGACGGGGACGAAGGTGCGACCGTCTACAATCATTGCTTCGCCCATACCACCAGGCAGGGGTTCGCCTACGGGTAGGTTTAGGGTGATGTCGCCTGATATGATGATGACTGAGCGTGTGGCTTCGTTCCAGTCTACGTTTGCGCCGAGGGCTTCTGCGATGACGCGCAGGGGTATCATTGTGCGGCCTTCGGAGATAAACGGTGCGGATTCATTTGTTTGTTGTACACCGTTTTGGGTAAATTGGTTTTGACCTACAACCAGGCGTAGTGTGGGCTGTTGTGCAGGGGGCTGTACAACAGTCGGAGCCTGGGTTTGGGCGGCGGGAGTGACTGTTTCTGTTACTGCCGCCGCCGCAAGTTCGAAGCGAGTGTTACCGATATATACGTCAAAGTTGCCGTCTTGGTGCATTACGATGGTGATGTTTGCTGTAGAAGAATGAGCGTCGATGGCTACGACATCTTGCGCGCTTAGGGTTGCTGTACCTCTTTGGAACTGTAGCTGTAGCCCAAGCTCTGCATCGCCAAATCTGTTGAATGCGGCGCGTGGTACGATGGCTGTAGTTACAGCGGCTATGCCGGAGAAATTAAATGATACATAGTTTGTCGCGTTTGTGATTAGGTTCGAAACGCGAGCTGTGGGTAGTTGAAGTGTGGCTGTTTCGCGTGTGATTCTGGCTTGTGTGCCGTCGGGTAGTGCGCGAGATGTTGCCACGACAACAGCACCGCCGCCACCGCCGCGTACCGGGGGAGCGACAACATTGTTTTCCTGTGCTTGGAACACCGCGCGGACTGATACTTCCACCGCGGGCATTGTAAATGTTGCTGTGGCTGTTGTGTTAGAAGAAAGTGTAACGCCTCCGCTCACTACTTCCCAACGTACAAATCTATGGCCTGATGCAGGTGTCGCCGTGATGGTAACTTGTGTGCCTGCGGCAGCTGTGGCCGGGCTTGTGGTTGCTGTACCGCTACCGTAGGTGGTGACGGTCACTGTGCGTAGAGTAGGGGTGTAGCCGCTATCTTCTTCGCATTCTTCACAGCCTTCGTCGTTGCAGTATTCGCAGTCGTAGCCGTTTTCGTTACCGCCATTGTCGGTTTCGCATTCTTCACAGCCTTCGTCGTTGCAGTATTCGCAATCGTAGCCGTTGTCGTCGTCGTCACCGTCGTTGCCGAAGTCGTCTTCGTGGTCTGGATTTGTATTTTCTTCGATTTCTAAAGTTGCATTATCATCAATGTCAATATCTTCTACTGCACCGTCTCTGTCATTGATAGCTGGGCCGCCAGACTCGATGGTAATAGATGAATCGTCGCGTATTGTAACAGAACCATTGTCATTATTTACAAAGATGCCAGACCTGCCTGCATCAATTTCTACGTCGCTTTCTGCAACGATTACATCTCTTGCACTTAAACCATTGTTGTCAGCAGTTACGTTTATTTCACTGCCGTTTAGGATATTTACATTAGTGCCTGCTTGCATTCCGTTATTGCCTGCTTCGATGGTTACGTCAGCATCATTGATAAATATGCCGTGACCTGTTGATAGTAGTCCATTGTTATCAGCTTGGATGGTTACGTGACTACCTTGTCTAATGTGTATATTGCCAGCACATTGTATTCCGTTATTTTCTGCATCAATGGTTACTTCACTAAAGCCTTCGACCCATACGTTACCAGTAGTTGAGTGTACGCCATTACCACCAGAATCAATGGCTATAAGAGAGTCATCAATGGTTACGGTGTTAGTACCATGTATTCCATTACCTTCTGATTCAATGGTTATATCAGCCATTGTAATGTTTACGGTGTTGCCACCTATTATTCCGCTACCTTCTGCTTCAATGGCTACGATAGCATAATTAATGTTTATTATGCCGCTTAGTGAGCGTACCCCATCGTCACCAGCTGTGACGGCTACTCCACTACCGCTTTCAATTCGTACAGCAGCGTTACCTACTAATCCATGACTGCCAGCATCTACAGTTACTTCACTGCCGTTTGTGATGTTTAAAGCACCACTTGTTACTATACCGTTACGGCCAGCTTCGACGTTTATTCCATTATTATTAATGTGCGTCGCAGAAGAGCTATTGAATCCATCAAGTGTTGCTTCAATTCTTATTGTGTTTCTAATTATATGTGTAGTAGAGTGTGTCACTATTCCACTGCTTCCAGCAGTAATTTCTATCTCGCTATCGCCAATGCCTGTAACTCCAGCCGAGTTTATGCCCGAACCAAGAGATGCTATTGATACAAAAGCGTTATCAATGTTTAAAGTACCACCTGATTGTGAGCGGATTCCAGTTCCGGGAGGGTTTGAATCTAGTCCTGCATCAATGATTAAATCGGCATATCTAACAACTATATGACGTGAGGTTATTCCATCGCCACCTGCTGTAATATTTACTGTGCTGGAGTCTATTTCAACTTCACTGTTTGCATTGGGAAAGTTTAAACCATGGTTTTCGGCTACAATGTTTAACGCTACTTCAAACAAGGTAAGAAATGTTACTCCTTGTCCTGCTCCCCCAATTCCGTTTCGGCTGGATAGAATATCAATTCTAACCCATTCAAGGGCAAGGGTCGCAGCAGTGATTGCACTTGTGTTGCCAGTTGCATTAGGTGAGTCAATGATTAAAGTAGGGGAACCAGAGCCTACGCCTACTATATGCATTGGACCGGGAGCAGATATAGCTGGTGCATTTCCTGTAGTGGTGATGGTGTTTGTACCCCTAATCTCTACAGTAGTATCCCAAGGTACTGTGATAGCAGCGATGTCGCCAGGAACATTTGCAACAAAATCGTTTAGTTCTAATATCCGATTTGTAGCATCCCAATCCCAAGTTTCATTGGGGCAAGAAGCGTCACTCATGTCTGCAAAATTTAGCGGAGTGTTTACTTCGGTGAAAGGTGCTATCGCTAAAAGGCTTGCTAGTGGGTACTCGTCGTATTCTTCTTCTTCGTATTCATCGTCGTTGTCTTGGTCTGCGTACTCTTGCTCGTAGTCGCATACGCATTCGCAGTTTTCTTCTAAGTCATACTCGCACTCGTCTGTATACTTGTTTTCGTATGCATCTGCACATTCGCATTTGCATTTTTCGGTTTCTTCCGATTCTTTTTCTTCTGAACCTGTTTCGTAGTTTGGTGTTTCTTCCGGTGTTTCATCTTCTTCATAAGTATAGTCGTACTCCTCGTCGGTCGTATCCGACTTGTCATACTCTGCCATATAGTCGTAATCGTTGTCCTCGTAGGCCAGTACGCCGGTCGGAGACACAGCGAGATGCGCCACCGCAAGCAATAATGCTAACATAATGGCAAAAATCTGTTTTCTTGCTTTCTTCATAAGTTCTTACTCCCTCTCAAAGTTTTTCATAGTGAGTTTACTATGTCGGGAGTATTATAGAGTGTTTTTTTTCGCTGTGCGGGTTGTTGTAACAACTAGGGGGTATTTGTAATAATTGATGAAAAAAACCGCTTTGAGCGGTTTTGACCAAAACATCTACTTGGTTATTTGTTTGCGTAGGTTTTCGTTTTCGGCGTGTCCAGTGCATCTCCATAATATGTTGTCACTAAATTCCATAGTCCTCTGTGATTATGGGCATAACGAGTATCTGCGTCAGAAACATGTCTTATTGCCACATGTTTTAACAATTAGATATGGCAATATCCGCTAAAACCATCCATTCAAGCGCGTCTGAATAATGTGTCATCAAAGGCAACTCCCTCTCTAACAGCATACCACGGTGCATTAAAGGGCAGAAGTACCCCATTGTCGAATGATTCAGCTGTGTAGTATAGCGATTCTATGGGTACATTATCATAAGGGTCAGGCTCACAATCCATGAACGCAAAATGAAACTTGTTGTCATCATCCGCAGGTCCAACAATGATAATATCCAAGTCGCTGGTCGGGAAGGCTTCTTCTCGCGCACAACTTCCGAATAAAATTATTTTTTGTAAGTCCAAGCCGCTTTTTTTAATATTGTCAAATAATAAGTGCAAGGTGTTTATATGAGTAGCCGGCAAGGAAAGTTCACTTAAATCGTAAATAGTTTTCATCTAGTCGGCTCCTTTTCATTTCCTATTGATTAAATCCTTCCGCATACGGATGGCATTTATAATGCTCTCCTCGTTTGTGGCTTATAGTATTATAGCATACTCGGATGCTGTTTCAAATCGCGGATTAGTGCGGGTTTGACATTTTCCACAGAGTTTGAGAAGATGTTCGCAAAGGTGGATGTCAATGGATATTAAATTTGTCGTGCAAAATTTAGCAGAATATATTAAACAAAATGAAAACGAACGCGCAAAGAGCGCGCGTATTTTAAAGAAGGTGCCATATGATAAAAATTGCAATATGTGATGATGAGCCGAATATATGCGAAGAACTTAAACAGAGCCTAACCTATATATTTGGTGGTGAAAAAATAGATATAGACATCAGCATTGTCCCCACCGGCGAGAGTTTATGCAAAAAAATGGAGTCGGAGGAGTATTTTGATATAATTTTTCTTGATATACTGTTTGCAAAAAATGAAATAGACGGAGTGGATGTCGGGAGGCATATTCGTAATACATACAATAATAACGATGTGCAAATCGTTTATATTTCTTGGGAAAAAAGCTACGCGATGCAGCTCTTTGAGGTGCGCCCGATGGATTTTTTAATAAAGCCGCTGTCTCATTCCCAAATCCAAAAGGTAGTCAATAGCTATCTGCGTATTATTGGGCTAAACTCAGGTACATTAATATATAAAAAGGGGCATGACAAATTTGAAATAAACATAAAAGACATCGTTTACTTGGAAAACAGCAAAAGAAAAATAATCGTCTATCTTTCCAATGGAAAACAAGAAGATTTTTATGGCTCATTAAAAAATATTTATGATGAGCAGTTAAAATATTTTGACTTTATTTTCACTCATGCATCATTTGTGGCAAACTACGACCATATAACGGCGATAAATCACAATAGGTTGATTATGGCAGGGAATAAAGATATACCGGTTTCATCGGGCAAAAGCCTTGAGGTAAAGAAAAAATACTTAGCGATAATGAAAAAACGACGCGGAGTCTAAAGGAGAGTCTTAGATGCTTGGCTTAGATATGTTTTTGGGTGCTTCATACGAAACGATTTTGTACATGGTTGTATTTTACAATATAATCAGACTAAAATTTGGTAAGCTTGAATTGCTTTTGTACGCATTAGGATATTTGGCTGTGGATTATTTGGTGACTATACCCTTTTATTTTTTTCCGGATTATCGAACACAGTTGTCAGTAGTGCCACATATTATTGCGGTTATGTATTTTACAATAGTAGCATCCGGAAAATTAAAAAGCATATATCCCGCAGGTTTTTATGCTGTGCTTACTGTTTCTGTACCACTGATAAGCAACTTGTTGGTGACTGCGATTTTTGCTGTGACGGGCATCATAGAGACCTTTAATTTTGCGGCATATTGGGGCGAACAGTCTACTTTGATTTTTGCATTAGTCATCATGATGGCTTCGTCTGCGAGCATTTCATATTTCCTTGGAAAAGGATTGGACAAAAGGATGGGTGCATTGGATGGCGATATGAGAGACAGATGCTCAAAATATTTGTTCGCCAGCTCTGTTATGATTTTGCTTTTGCTGTTTTATGCCGTTTTGTTTCGTTGGTTTGTGGATACAGAGTTGTTGGGCATTGTCTTTCTTTTTATGGCAATTGTATTGGTTGTTTCTTTGATTTTTACAATATCCGTATTTACAGATGCCGTAAAATCCGCGCTCTATGCCCAAGAAAAAGAATACTATCTTGCGCAGTGCCACATCATGCAAGAATCCGTGGAGCAAATAAAAGCCATCCGCCATGATATGAAAATCCACCTAGCCACGATAAACGGCTATGCGGCGGAAAGAAACGCGGATGAAATCACAAATTATTTAAACACTCTGCTCCAAGATATAAACGATGCAGAAATATACAGCAATACAGGCAATGTAGCCGTAGACAGTATCATCAACTACAAGCTAAAAGACGCAAAAAAAGAAAACATACAATTGGAGATACGCTTGGCTCTACCCCCTGCTATAAATATAGAGGGAGCAGACCTCGCGACCATACTCGGAAATCTATTGGACAACGCTATGCGTGCCGTATCGACCGCGGATAACAAAATAATAGAACTGGACATCGAGTATAGCCGCGAAAGCCTTTTTATCCATATCAGCAATACCTTCGACCCTGCCGCCGACCTAAAAGGCGAAGGCGGCTATGGCTTAAAAAATGTAAAACAAGCCGTCGAAAGGTACAATGGGCATATGGACATCACCCTTGATGAAAAATATTCTGCATCTATTGTATTATATATTTCTTGTCCTTAGCGGGTGCGGCTTCGAGTTCTGCTTTTTTTGCCTCGTAGCCGGGGCGGCCAAACATTGCATAGGTTGCGTTTTTGCCTTCTTCTACTCCGGGCTGGTCGAATGCGTCTATGTTTAGCAGTTCTCCCGCGTATGCCGTGGCAACTTCAAAGAAATACAGCAATTGCCCCAATGTCGCCGCCGTCACCTTTGGCAGTGTGATTGTCATGTTTTGGCGGCCGGCTTTTGTGATGGCGTATTCTGTCGCATCTTGCTCTACCTTGATGAGCCTGTTATGTGTCACCCCGCCAAGGAAACCAAGAGACGGCATATCACCATATGTTTTGGGAATGGTAATCGTCTCGCGATACTCATCCACGCCAAGGAAAACGATAATCTTGTCAAAAGGCCCCTCTGCATATAGCTGTACCTGGCTGTGTTGGTCGGTGACACCGAGAGCTTTTACAGGAGTCTGGCCTACGTTTACGGTTTTTCCGTCGAGGTCTGTCGCTTTGCCCAATGACTCGCCCCAGAGTTGTGCAAACCAGTCAGAAATAAACTTTAGAGAGTCTGCATATGGCATGACTACAGTGATATTTTTGCCCGAAATCATACCTATATAATGAAGCAACGCAAACATATGCGCAGGGTTTTTGTTGATATCCTCAATTTTGCACATCTCATCCATCTGCGACGCGCCCACGAGCAATCCCTTAATATCAAGTCCACAAAATGCCGCAGGCAAAAGCCCAACAGGTGTAAGCTCCGAAAAACGACCTCCCACAGCTGATGGGATAATAAAATACTTGTATCCTTCGGCTTTTGCGATGGTGATGAGATTTCCGCTCACGGCATCGGTGGTGCATACTATGCGTTTTTGTGCCGCCTCTTTGCCCATTTTTTCTTCCAAAAGTTGTTGTATAATCATAAACTGGCTCATGGTCTCGGATGTGCTGCCAGATTTTGAAATCACATTAAAAAGACAACGTGTCGGGTCCACGGTTTGGAAAAAATACACCAACCGCTCGGGGTCTACGTTGTCTAGCACATAAAGCTTTGGAAAACCGCCGCGCTTTTCGCGTGGCAATTCATTATAAAACGGATGATTTAGTGCTTGTTGCACCGCCATAGGCCCAAGCGCACTGCCGCCTATGCCCAGCACAACAAATGCATCAATACCATCTTTCATCATTTTTACATAATCAAGGATGTCTTTTACCACAGCCTCTTGGTTGTAAGGCAGGTCACGCCATGCCATTTTGCCCGCTTTACGCTTTTCTACCATAGCCTTGTTTGCCTTAGCTATAGGCGCGGCGAGCTTTTCGATTTGCTCTTTTGTAATACCGTCCTTGCCGATTCTTTCACTTAGCATGTTGTTGTAGTCCATTCGCATTTTCATAATGTCCCCACTCCTTTTGTTTTTCAGAGGTCTCTGTAACAATAAGGTAACATATGGTTTGGACTTTTACAATGCTGTTGTGGCAGAAATCAAATCCCTGCAATTCGGAGTATATAGTATAGTCTGCTTGCAAAACATGGACATCCTCTGCAAATACTGTTACAGCAAACAAGATGAAAGATGCAAGTACCGAGATGAGCGTTACACGTAATAAATCTTTTGACATAATCATAAAAATTCTCCTTTTTTATAAAGAATCCAGCACACTTACCAAAGCCTTTCGTTTTCGGAAAGAGACGAGACAATCTGCTCCATTGGGCATGATTATTCTGTCTTTTCCTTGTTCAAGGGCTTTTCTGCCTGATTCTGGTATATTACCTACATTAATAATGTAGGATTTATGACAGCGATAAAATTGTCCTATGGGTAGCTCTGTTGATATTTTTTCGAGCGAATGGTAAAACATATATTGCCTCTTTTTTGTATGCATTATTAGCTGATTGGTGCCGGGTGCGCCTGTTGTAAAAAAGAAGATTTCTTCAAAAGCACAAGAGATTTGTTTTCCCGTCGGCGTTTTGAAAATAAAGCAACCCTCATCGGGTCGGGCTATATGTTTTTGGTAAGCGTCATCAATGCAAGTCTTTATTTTTTCACGTAGTGAAGAGTTGCTTTCTTTTTGGATATAGGCGAGTGCTTCTACTTTATATTCAAACGTAAGGGACATATATCCCGGGTGAGAGGTGATAAATGCGATATATGCGCGTGGGTCATATTCGCGTATGGTCTTTGCAATTTTTATGCCGTTGTAGCCACCTTCCAGCTCTATATCTAAAAAATAAAGCCCCTTAACTTTAGAATTTTTAATATGTTTAAGGATTTTTGCAGGATTTGACGTGCTTAAAACAAGTTCTATGTCAAAATCCATCTCACTGAGATGGTTATGTATATGCTCTGATATTTTTTTTTGATAAGTGACATCATCTTCGCATACGAAAATTGATAGCATATCTACACCTGCCTTATGCTTAAAATCAAAGCAAATTCATCTTCTTTTGGGTATACAGTGAATGATAGGTTTTGACAGCTTTCACATATTCGTTTTAAGTTGTACAGGCCAAGTCCCCTGTTGCCACCTTTGGTGGTATAGCCTTTGTTGAAAATATTCTCTATAGAGGGTGAGGATTTGCACGTGTTTGTGCAGACAATCAATATGTCACCATCATCCAGTATAATTCCGAATTTTAACAACTTGTAGTCATAATCGCCACTTATCAGCTCATCAATAGCATTATCTACCATGATGCCAACTACCCTACATAAATCCATGCGGTCAACAGGTATGTCGTCAACAGGCTCGGCAATATCAAGCCCAACCTCAATATCGTTAGCAAGTGCATGTGCTAACTTAACGGAAAGCAATCCTTTTAACTCCGGGATATATATGTATTTTAATCTATCCATAGAGTCGTCCAGTTTGCTCAAAGATTCTTCTGCATATTTTAAGGTTTTAATTAAATGATTTTTTATATCACCGTTGTTTTTTCCATCCACAAAGCCCATTAAAGAGTGTAGCAAATTAAGATGGTCGTGGCGATAACTACGAATCTCGTCATATGCGGTTTCTAACTGTTGGTTATGCGCTTCCAAATCCTTTAAAGATTGGTTTTTGTATTCAGACACGAGTAGTTTTTGTTGGGCATTTGAATATGCTGTGATAATTGCAACTGCAATAAAAAGCACAGATAAAATTAATACTGCATTAACTAAAGAAAGAAGAGCCCTGTCATCAACTAACCTGTATATGAATGTGTTGATTTTGGTTAACAGGTAAACCAGAGTCGAAAGTATAAAACCATATAGTGCATATTTTTTTTTAATCTCGCCGGTCAATTGTGTATAACTTTTTTGAAGCATATTTCCAATATATTTTGATATTAAATAGCTAAGACAGAAAGCGAGAGGTATAAAGATTATTTGAAAAACAAAAATATATCTTGCATTTTCCGGTGCTGTATCAGAAAAAAGAAAAAAAGGTATTGCTAAAAGTGTATTTGAGAACATCGTGATACTAATAGAAAATAATGCATAGTACGCACTTAATGCCATATCCTTTGTTTTTTTGTATGCAAACAATGTCAAACAAAAGACAATAGATATATTTCCCAAAACGTCATCACTAAGTAATGGTGCAGACATAAGCGAAGCTGAACTTACTGCAATGGCACTCACAAGACACATTATCAAAAACGCAATAACCGTCTCTGCAAAATAGAATTTCAACTTAGAGACGTTATAAAAGGACATAAAAAATAAAATCACACTGGGTGTGACCATTATAAAATAAATCATGCTAAATCACCATAAGTTATAGTAGCATAATTTTATTTGTTTTGCAGTCTGTTTTCGCTGAACGTCCATATATGGACGTTCAGCGAAAACAGACTGCAAAAATCGTTGACATGCATGAGTTATATACAATAGATTACATATTATTAAAATACATATTTCTAGAAAGGGGAGGGGTGTTTTTACGCAGACTGCCGTTTTGTCGTTTTGGGTAAAGCTTTGCAGAGTCAATAAAATACAGCAGGGAGATGGATGGAATGAAAAAGACGAGCAAAAGAGTCATGGCGTTCATGGTAGTTTTGATGATGCTTTTACAAAGTGCAGTCGGGTCTGTTGCGCCTGTATTCGGTTACGGTAATGGTGCTTATGTACCCGACTATCCGGAGCAGGAATACGAGTACATCGTGAACGAGGACGAAGATGAAGATGAATACGAGCATGAATACGAGCATGAATACGAGCATGAATATGAATATGAATATGAAGATGAAGATGAAGATGAATATGAAGATGAAGATGAATATGAAGATGAAGATGAAGATGAAGATGAATACGAAAATGACTATGACTACGATTTCGATTATGAAGAAGACGACGAAGAAGATGAAACTTTACCCTTCTTTGTTCTTCCAAACCTCGGTGGAGTAGAGGCGAACTTGCGCGTTAGCCTTTTCCCTTCGCATGGTGAGTCTAACAGTGCAGATGATAATGTAGTCGTGCATCATTACACCGGCGAAGATATGATTGTGTTTTTATCAGTAGAGTATTCGATGCCGATTGTTTCCCAAAATCCGGATATCGGGCAATATCCAATCATCGTGCAAATCCCCATACCAAATGCAAGTGTTATATTGTCTAACTTTAACAATGTGGCAATGCAGAGTGGTGGCTATAGGCAAATAAGTATATTTGCAAACGGAATACTGCACAATTTTAGGCTCTTTGGGGCTGATGGTACTTATGACAGATTTTTAGAATTTTATGTAGTGCCGGGTGCGATTAGCATCCCATTTTCCTTTGTATTTCCTAATGGCACCACCTATGACGAAACCTTACACCTAATGCCTCAGAGTACGTATGGCTATGGTAGCTTTGGTGAGCAGCAGATGAGTGGGTTTACTCTTCGGTCACTTAGCTCTTTTGCGTGGGAAGATGTGGGGATATCTCATGGCGTAGACCAGAGTGCGGCCACGATCGTCCCTCCGAGTGTATCGGGCGAGAGCGGCAGTCTGGACAGGACAATAGCATACCAGATAACAGCACTGTCCCAAAACAACGAGTTCGGCTCTATATTTACAGGGTCTTATACAGTTGTGAGTACAATTACATTGCCGGCAGGTTTTTATGTAGATGGTAGCGCGTACTTGCAACAAGGGCAGTGGTTAAACAACAGCGGCGATGTTGTCGTCCGAGTCGCAGACGCGCCACAGGCGAGGATTTTGCCACTGACGACAGGCGGCGATATCACAGGGTTTGAAATAAGCATAACAAGAGACATAGATGAGCCACATACGCGAGAAATGGATGACCTCGATTTGAGGATATATCTATATGGTAGACATATTCGCGTTGATATACTTGCTTTTAACGCTAATCCGAGTGATAACAACATAAGAAACACAACAACATTTGATGCGACACCATTAGTATCCGGTGCGAGCCTGGTGGCGCATAGCAGTACAACGCAAATCGATACAGTGGTATCCAGCTTGCCGTCTAATATCGAAGGCGAGTTTACATCCAACCCGCTAAGCGTTACGTACCAAGGCGGATATATTGATTACCGAATACGTGTAGACAATACAGGGTGGAGTACAGAGGATGTGACGGTTGTCGCCGATATCCCTGCCAATACTGTATTAGTAAGTGTTACCGACGGGCATGAGCCCATAGTGGGTAATCAAATCATATGGAGTGTATCTTTAGATGCACAGCAATACATTACATTTGATTTTGTGGTAAGGGTGAGTGGCGACATAAGAGATGGGGCTAACATCCTGGCCCGTGCCACAGTAAACGACAGAGAGTTTAACCTATCCCACAGCACTCCCATACCAAATCTGGAAATATCACTATCAGCAGACGTAGATTTATCTGCAAGCACAGGCGAGCTTAGTATCGTAAGGCCCGATGATACAATCACGTATACCATTACAGTAAGGAACACAAGCCTGGGCAATACAATGGTAAATATACGCGCCCC